>Ga0209830_10000706_pt1 | contig 32875 bp, 39 predicted proteins | sample ArcticOcean_MG_C_12_FD_187439 | JGI IMG/M metagenome (GOLD analysis project Ga0209830, IMG submission 187439) | Marine microbial communities from western Arctic Ocean - ArcticOcean_MG_CB8_130 (SPAdes) (version 2) | ecosystem: Environmental > Aquatic > Marine > Oceanic | place: Arctic Ocean...
TTTTATTATTTTTATTATTTTCATTATGGGCATATTTTTATGGTTATATTTATATTGTACTGTGTTATATTCGGATGAATATTCATTTTCTATGTCGTCTATGATGTCTATGATGTCTATGTCGTCTGTGTCTATATTATCTATTATATCATCGGTTTCATAAAAGTATTCCATGATAGAGTCTAAATGAGTATGGGTTTTATCTCGATTGTACAAAGAGAACATGTTTATTGAAATCTCTGTCTTCTCCAATTCCACGAATTGTCCCCACTCACACTCACACTCATCCATTGGTTTCAGTTTTCTTATTTTATTTGAATATATATTATACATATATTACGTATATATATTCTGATGTCAATTTTAAATGTACAATTATATGGGGTCATTTAAACTTCGGGATTGGAAACAAATATTTTATAGCCCATATTCTCAAGACTAAAGATAATCATTCATCCTTTATTTCTTGACACCCATTTTCTTCAACATTTTATCGGCTTTTCGTGCCACCTTTTTGTATTTTCTTCCTTTGCTACTATATTGACGCCCTCGTATATACGCAGCATATACTCCTTTTTTGCTTACTTTACAAGTGTTCTTCTTACAAATCGGAAATGATTTTTTTGTACCTAAGAAACATTTTTTACCACAACGTTTACGCATTGTGGTTCTCTGTTTCGCGTTTGGAGATTCCTTTGACCAACCAGACCAAGGAACGTTTTTTCGTGTTTTCGCTACCATATTTATATATATTGCTATTATTATATTATAATACTTCTATTAATGAAACAAACTAAAACAGATCTTCCTGATATAGAAAATAATTTATTACATTTTGATGGACATAGTCAGCATACTACTATTTTATTACGCAAATATTTCAATCGTCTCAAAAATAATCAAACAACAAAAGTGAGCGTTCAGCAACAACCGAATATTACAATCACATCGAATGATAATCATAACATATTGAATATGAAACCCCGTGTTAGTATGAATCAGAATGATATTTATTATCTAAATGATGTGAATAGTGATTTAAGTGATACATTTAGTGAAGACAGTTTATTTTTTGGCGACCAGTCTATTGAATATGGAAATACTGGAGAACAAATATCTTTCCAAAAATTATCTTATACAGATGTAGAACGCAGTGTTAACAAATATTATAATAATATTAATCATAAATATTCATCTGCGTTAGATATACTAGCTAGTTATCTCAAAGGACATAAAATTGTGTACATGGAATCGAAAAGTTTCTCAGAAAGACAACGTAATTATTTAATGCTTCCTGCAATAATATTATCTACGATGGCTACGGTAATGTCATCTGTACTTTATTCATCTTCATGGGGACCGACCATTATTTCAGGAGTGAATGCAATTATCGCATTTTTATTATCTATTGTCAATTATTTGAAATTAGACGCCGCTTCTGAAGCTTATAAAATATCGTCACATCAATATGATAAACTACAATCGTCTGTCGAGTTTACATCTGGTTCCGTATTATTGTTTCGCGATATTAGTTTTCGCAATGTAAATACGAATACATTACAAGAGAACTCATCTATTACACAAAACGTACGAGAATCCAAAATAACGAATAACCCACCCCCAGTAGAGACATTCAATAAAAAATTGGAAGATGAAATGATTGAAAAACTATCTAATGTTGAAAAAAAAATCGCAGAAATTAAAGAAACGAATCAGTTTATGATTCCCGATGCTATTCGAAAACGATACCCTATTATTTATAATACTAATATTTTTTCTATTATAAAAAAAATAGACGACAAAGGAAAAAAAGTCATAACCACGTTGAAAAATATCAAAAATGAAATACGATACATCAATGCGGTTTGTAGTTCTATTAAAAAGGACAAAAAGTATGAAGATAAATGTTCAAAACAAAAGGCTCATCTGGTTTGTCTTTTTCAGATGAAAAAAGAATGTATCAATGAACTTTTACTTTTAAAATCTGCGTTTTCTATTATTGACCAAATGTTCCATAGAGAAATTGTGAATGCTGAAATTGTCAAAGAACGATTTTTCTGGAAATGGTTTTGCCATTACGATAAATTAATTGAACCGCAAGATATAAATCCGTTTATTTCTGAGCTCATGGACCCTTTTTCTAATACTACTATAAATGATAACAAATACGTCCCATTCTATGAAATGTAATGAACAGAGAATGTTTCCAGAATAATAATATTTATATAAAGATATACAAATATTATTTATTATTGTTATTCCGAGTTATCGGATTTGAACCGATGACCCTTTGATATCTGACGTATGATAACATACAATAAAACTTTTAAACTTCTACAGTCAAATGCTCTACCCCTGAGCTAAACTCGGAATGCTTGAGCCGGGAATCGAACCCGGAGCCCCAGCATGGCAAGCTGGGATTTTACCATTAAACCACTCAAACAGGAAGGAATTGGGTTAGTGTGTGTGTGTGGATATTAGTATATATGGAATGGAAATAAATATGTTGTTGTTGATGATATGATATATACATTCATAACCTCTTACCTGATTCAATAATGATGAACGATAAGTTATTCCTCATCATTTTATATACATCACATATATTTAAGCTGTTTATTGCGAAAACATTGTAAGTATTTCTTCTTTTTTCGGATTATCATTCTGAATATACCATTTTTTCTTTTTATGGTCCCATTTTGCGCCTAATAATTTTGCTTCTTCTTTTTCATCATAAGATACTTGTAAATAAATAGCAGAGTTGTTGGATTTGGGTGATTTTGGAGGGTCAATATTTGTATTATACGGACAGCTTTCCAGACCGATTGCTTTATTTGCCAGCTTATCCGCACCCTCATTTCCTAGAGAATGAATATCTGTTTTACCCGTATGAGCCATAATATGAACAAAAAATACATTTGAAACACCTTTGTATAAAGTATACGCTTTTTTTACTAATTCTTTATTAGGTATATCTGAAGACCAGCATTCTTTCTCACATTTCTCACCATAACTTTTCACACATTTTATTGCGTATGCCGAATCTGATATAATACCTATCTTCTTCCCTTGATGAATATCACCCTTGATTACATCATATGTTTCAATAATAGCACCCAATTCTGCTGTATTATTCGTTTGTTTCCCTATTACCACACGAGAAATATTACGCGGATCATTTTCACCAAAATAGACTCCGATTCCTGCTTTCGCATTTTTCTTTCCGTTGTTGTGACATGAACCATCAGTATAAACAAAATAGGCGACTCGAGACTCAGGGCATGCTACATCGTCATCGCTACAACCATCCAATATATCATCCATTCTAGGATTTTGCTTCAGAAACGCATTCGCTTCTTCAAAAGTAGAAAACTTTTTGTATACTGCGTTTTTATATTTGAAAATAGAACTTGTACATTCCTTCCACGTTTCAAATACGCCTAGTTTTCGTCCATTTGCTACAGCATAAAATGACATATGACTTATCTGTTTTATCTACTATATAATTGAGCTATTTCATTTTATATTATTTATAATATTCTTATTATTAAAATTGATTCTTCACATGAGTTCATTATATTATCAAACAATATTAAAACTAACTACTAATAGTACTAGTATTTACACCAGAATATAATACACATCATGTCTGAAGAATTAGATTTATCAAATATTCCAGATAATTACCCTAGTTTATGTATTCCACGAGTGTTCTCTAATGTAAAACGCGATAAAATATTCCAAACAATTAAAGACTTACGCATTGGATTTATTGACCGAATCGACATGATCTCAAGAACAACTACCCGTGGAGATACTTACCAGCGTGTCTATATTCATTTCAAAAAATGGTTTCCACAATCTATGGAAATACGTAAACGATTTATTGACGGAGAAGAAATTAAAATTATATATGACGAGCCCTGGTTTTGGAAAGTATTTATTAACAAGTATGTTCATCCTAATACAACCAACAATTATCGTTCTTCAGAAAATATAAAAAGTTCGTTGTCAGAAGAAAAATATAATGATAAAATGAAAACAAATAATAGTAGCTACCATATTAAAGAAAATGAAAATCAAAAAGAAAATAATGTCAGCGAAATAATTCATCAATCAACTTTTCATAATACAAATCAAACATATTGCGATATCTTGAAAAATCAAGACAAGGAAGATATATCAAATAATCAAGAGATTGATACAGAAATAGAGAACATGTTTCTATCTACGTCTACCACTACATACGCAGATAATGACGCCTTTGTAAAAAATCATGTATTTCATTGTGACAATACACGTTGTTTCTCACCACTTTTACAACCTGCTCCCAGAGATATTCTATCTCATAATATAGATTTTAGTATTCCTTCTCAAAAGATTTCAGACCATTAGACACCATTTAATTATATTATGTTGAATATATTCTGAATAAGTAGGACTCCTTTCTATTTTTTTATTTTTATATATATTGAATCAAATTAAACCATTACTATTACGATATAAAACTATTTATAATCATAAGAATAACAGAATATATAATGGACAAACAAAACAATCAACAAAACAATCAATCTTCAGGAGATGATACTATTTTATATACTATTCCTCGTGTTGTCAAAATATCTCAACTATCATCTTATAAATATAATATTGTTTTCAATCAACCACAGGAACTTCTGGTTCAATCTATTGTTCATGACCAATTAATAGAAAACGCTTTCTCAAATCACCTATATACGACCATCTCCTTTTTCGCACATTCGGCATCTTCTCTATCGGATTATATAACGAAACAATCAGTAACGCAGGAACAATCCATCAGTATTCTATGGCATTTAAATAAACAATTTCAGTTTATGAAGTCTCGTGGTTGGGGTATATCTTGCTTGCGAACACAGGACATTATTGTAATTGACAATTCCACCTTTGTTTATATACATCCAAAATATATGTTCCCTATCCAGAATAATTGTTTAAACATACCATTTCCTTTACCTTTGGACTCTTTTGTTTCTTGCGAATTGAAGGAAATGATACGTCTTACCACATTGAACCAAAATGAACCTCCTTATATAGTATCGTACACCACATTTTACTATAGTTTAGGCTGTATGATTCTTTCCTTGCTGAATAAAAAAACGGATGATACTACTTTGTCATTGTCGTTGTCGTTGTCCATATCATCGGATTTTTCCCCACTAGAATTATTAGAAACGTTCACATCTATCTACTCTTCTAAGTTATACTGGTGCCTTCTGCGTATGCTACAATCAGACCCTACTATCAGGACCTTACTATTTATTTAATATTTTACGATTTATTATCTTGTATTATCATATATAACTATGTCTATTCAAACATTCAAAAAAAAAGGTATTATTAAACACGGTTCTAGACGTTCGGGGAAACCCCCTGGCGGAGAATGGATATCCCAGGGACCATTTGGAAGTGGAAAGACATTGATTTTTAGCGTATCATCGCCCGGAACGGAAGGATTTTCTTTACAGGGAGGTCACAGAAATATTGGTTACGTAGGTCAAAATATGAAAATGTCCAAAAATAAAACACCTTATCGTGGTCAGTTTGCGATGGGTAATGGTGGGCGTCGTGGAACATATGATCAGACCGGTAATTCTTTTGTATCACCCAAGGTGAAGGCAGAAGTATTAGGAAATCAATACAGATATATAAAACCTTCTGTTTTATCTACCCGAGGAATGCTCGAGAGAAAATACAAATGGATACATAATGGACAATATCCGAACTATTGGGTACAGCCTGTTTACGGTAATGATAATTTGTCGATGAATGCAAGCCAAATGATGTATATTCAGAAAAAAGCGGCGGCTAATGTCGGACCAACCGCCATATATTTACCTGGAGTTGAACCACCCAAAGCTTTATGTAATGCATCCTGTAAACAATCTTATACAAATTACTCTAATTATAACCTTGTCAGCGCAAACGGTAAATATACTAAAATCATCCAACCGATTACATCGGCGCAACAAACACTGAAAATACAACGTCCTTGCGCCGACCCTTTGGGAAGGCAAAAACCGTTTCCTTTTGCGACAACGAGTGGTAGAGGAAACTCGTCATCTAGTTACGCACCTCCACCAGTTTCACAAATTGTCTATGATACTCCTCCCGAATGGTACTGGAAAAATAAGTGTGAATAACAAACTTAAAGTTATCACCATACATATCATATCGTTATATATTCTATCTGTTTTAGCATGAAAATTACACCTACACCTACACCTACACCTACACCTACACCTACACCTATTCCTACCAGTTCAGCTTCTTATAATAAAGGACCCTTTTTACTTGTAAAGTTATTTGTGTCGAATAATGATGAGGGTTTAAAAGAAAAATATAGAGATGCCATTGATAACCACAATAAAACTATACATAATGATTCTTTCCCGGACGCAGGATTTGATTTGTTTACACCAGAACAGTTCAATTGTTCCCATACCCAGGTGAATAAAATCAACTTTGGGATTCGAACCTCCGCTACGTTGTATCATTCTACTCGTGAGGAATATACTTGTTGTAGTGGATTTATGATGTGTCCTCGTTCTAGCTTGTCTGGGACACCTTTGCGACTCGCTAATAGTATTGGGATTATTGATAGTGGCTATCGCGGTGATTTGATTGGCAAATTTGATTGTTTATATTCGTCCAACTATTCTATTACAAAGTATGATAGACTATTACAAATAGTAGCACCCTCAATGATTCCTATTATTGTTCAACTTGTCGATTTTGAACAGGACTTGGGAGTACAAACTACCAGAGGTTATGGTGGTTTTGGTTCTACTAATCCAGTATAGATACCATATTTTATTACAAATTACAATTATATATACTCATAATATATATCATTGTAGCTATTATGTTCAAATGCGGAAAAAGGAAATATTATTATTTCATCATTTTATATTTACTTGCCACACTTCTTTTAGGAATTATATACTTTTTTTACAATAACAACACTCAACACACGATAGAATACTTTACAAATCTTGACAAAAAATGGCCAGATGATTTAGTCAAACGATTTATAGAGTTTCAAAGAACCATGAATCCAAACATACAGTTTGATATGAACATTATACAACAACAGGCGTCTGCATCAGAAGCCGAAGAATTGTTGAAGTCTGGATATTGGACATGGAGCCCTGAAGTGATTAAGATCTACACAGAAGCTATTCAAAATAATACCATCATCAAAACTCAACCTGGAAATGACATAAGAAAATCACAGACTATATATAATCAACATGCCATTATGGAAAAATTATCGTACAAAACGAAAGAAGGAAGCTTTTTATTACATGGCGTGAATATTGGCACTACTAAAAATATGCCAGATAATCTCAATAATTATGCCAAATGCGCTATCGTCAACGAAAATGGCGTCGAAAAAATGCGCATGGAAAAAACCGAATACACTGGATATGACTCTATGAATGGTGGATGGATAAAACAAGTTACACCCATTGCGGACTCTGAAATACCCAACGTTGTCAACGGCTTTCGTTTTAAAAAATGCGCATGTAATCCATGCGTGGCATTGAATACACCTACAGATTATTCTTGTCCTTTTGAACTAAATGTAGGATACGGATACGATAACAGTTCTATATGGAATATGTTATGGGATAACAAAAACAAACAATAACACCACTCTATTTACCATTTACGAATTATCAATTATCATATTCCATCAACTCTTCTACGGCAGTCTTTTTATCATGATCCTCTGTTCTGATACGTTTTGGAGGTGATAACTCATTGTTATTTAAAATGGATTCTATTTCTTTTAATAATAAATCGTACTTATTGTGATCTACGAGTTGTCTTTCTTTCCGGTATTGGTTAATAAAGATGTAATGGTTATTTAGGAGCTTTCTCTCTACTAACATATCCTGATACCGATCACCATCTCTTGGAAATATATGTATGTACCATATATATTGTTTCATAATATAAAACGATAAATCGACATCTACTATACAACTGGTTGACATCTCGATCAAGTCTGGAAGCGGATATATTTTTTCAATCAATGTTGAACACGATAGTATGGATTGTAATGAATGTTCTATCATGACATTTAAATTGGTTATATCTACGTTCTCCTCGTATATATCCACATAACATGTTAAACACTGTTTATGTTTTCTTACATGATATACAAGCTCGAGTGTATTCGTTGGTAATGTTACATATTGAAGACTTTTTACCCATTTATGTTTCCGAGTGTCATATATCTCCCCATCATGTATTATGATATGATGAATGTTTATATGACTTCTGAAAATATACGTCTCGTCTCTGATGTTTGATGTTCCCATTTTCATTATTCCAAATATCATACTCGGATCCCAGAATAATGAACATACTTCTCCTGATTGTAATGTTGGATATTTGATATTATGAAAATCCATTGTTGCGTTTGTAATCATTCTTTGGGATATAATGCTACTTTGTATTTTTACTTTATATACTTTATATATTTTATACGAAAATAATTTAAACTCTACTTATGAAACTACTATAGAATGGAAACTACATCGTCTACCACAACCGAACAGAATCAACCTGAAGAACAGCCTCCCGTCAAGCTCGTAGAGGTCGCCGTTGCTGATGAAAATGTCGCATTGAACCTAATTGTATCGTTTGTTTCCTTAGCGCAAAAGCGTGGAGCTTTCAACTTTGAAGAATCTTCCAAGATTTGGGAATGTATTAAGAAGTTCCAGAAGAAGGATTAATTTAAATATTATGTATTATGTAGTACTAATACTAATTATACCACTACATGAACTACTCCTATAGACAGCTTCCATGTTCCATCACAACCGCATGCTATAATGGATTTAGGAGGAATGATAGCATCAATATCATTACCTAATCTTACAACGGAACTAGTTAAACAAAGATACTCTACATATATAGGTTCTATATTCACTATATTTGAAATAGCAGGAACACCAGTAACTATACCATTAGCACATGATGGTTAACAAATAAGTTTCCTAAATTATTTAGGAAACTTATGAACGAATTAGCGACGACGATTTGATTTTCTGCGATTTGATTTTCTGCGATTTGATTTTCTGGATTTATTGTATTTTCGGTTGCGACGAGATTTACGTTTGCCGCCAGCAGCAGGAGGTGGAGGAACATCCCCATACTTCAAAAGATATTCTGCAATATACCGTGACAAATTAGGATCTATTTGCCTCATATTAAGCGTAGGGTCGCGATGCGTTCGTGCATGCTCCATAACACTCGCAACAGACCTGGCTTCTTGCAATCTTTCCTGTCTTTCTTGTATTAATCTTTCTTGTCTTAATCTTTCATGATTTTCTAATATATGCTTAACGTTCATAGGTGGTATCCCTTGTCCGAATGGATAATCGCCGTAAAAAATATCCCAGTTCGCGCCTGATTTTACCCATCTGACAACTGTATCATTAATCATCTCGCGATTACCGTATCCATGTAATAATTGATGCAGATCCGTCTCCATGTTATTATATATATATATAATTATCAATTACCAAGGAAATAGTAGATGGAGGTGGTGGATACAACTCGACTGACACAATCGGTAATATTGGATACACTTATTCTAAATCAGGAATTACACAATTGGTAATTTAAAACGCCGTTTTTTCAATATATTTATTCATAGTATATATACTGAATACCCTCACATAAAAACGAATATTATAAAAATTGACTCATTCATTTATATTTTTATTTTCACAACAAATGTCTCAAATATGCAAAACTATAATAATATTCAAACCTCTTCGTGTACCGCTATCTCTGCACAAGCAGTGACGTGTGGAAATTCGTCTGGACACGTGGTCAGTAACCCTGATATGGAATCTGTTATGGAATCTGTTATAGAATCTGATATGGAATCTGATTATAGTATGCTTAAAAATGAACCCACCGATTTTATTGGACTCAAAGCATTGGCACACTTACTTGGGTTTACTGCAAACCGAATTACGAAATACCGTAACTTGAACCAATCTCTAGAACTATACTTGGATGCAATTTTAATTGACCCTCAATCCACATGGGTGGGCAATCTAGCTATTCTTTATGAAATTAGATTAAAAGACAAAGAGAATGCTATTATTTATTACAAAATGGCTATAGAAAATGACGATGTTCATTCCATGTATAATTTGGCAGACCTGTATAAAAAGTGCAATGAGTTGTCGCTTATGACCAAATATTATGAAATGGCTGCACAACGCAATGACATCGAGTCGGTTAAAATTTTGACTATGTTTTATTTCGATGATAATTCATTTGAACTATTTTCAAAGCATTACAATGATTATCTTACATATACCGATACCGATAACTGCTATTATGAAGCTGACGCCTATTTTAGAAACTTCTTAGAAAATAATACTATACTTTCTATGATTGGGTCATTAGAAACAGTTGTCAAATCGAATCATGTAACGAATACTTATAATACTGTCATTCTACTCAATAAACTTCGTAAGCTTCCGGATTATTCCGTTTATAAAAATAAAATCACGCTCTTTACTCGCCTTAACTGTATTGAAGAATGCAACATATGTTACGATACTAAACTTAATATTGATATTCATTGTGGGCATACAATGTGCGGTGATTGTTACTCGAAACTTTATACCAAAGATTGTCCATTTTGCCGTTTGGAACAGCAGTACTACGGACCGTCTTAGAAAGCCCAGTTAGTAGAGCCGATTGACGTCTGAGACTTATTCGTACACATTTCAATATCGAGGAATACAATTAAACAATAATTCTAGTTCACATCTATATCAATTGATATCAGAGGTACAGACATAATTTATTCATTTATTCCATGATAAATGAATAAACAAAAATGTTTATATTTACGCTCCATATAGGGGTCGAACCTATGACCTCGCGATTAACAGTCGCACGCTCTAACCAACTGAGCTAACAGAGCTTTTTTTGGACATTTTTAGGTGTGTCCAGCACCAGTATATTCACCCGATGTGGGGCTTGAACCCACGACCACTAGCTTAAAAGGCTAGCGCTCTACCGACTGAGCTAACCGGGCACTTGTTACTAGCTCCTACCGAGATTCGAACTCGGGTTTCAGGATTCAAAGACCTGAGTGATAACCACTACACTATAGGAGCATGGACGTGATACATTATTTACATTTAGTTTACTCTTGTCAATCGAAAAATATAGTGTAGACATATACTAGATGTCTAGATACACAAAAAAATATCACGAAAAAAAACGTAAAAATAATATTTCGAGAAAATCCAGAGGAGGAGGAATGTTCCAGTCTGCAGCAATGTGGCATGTGAGAAACTATGTCGACGTATTAGAGAAGAGATTAGTCACTCAATATAATGATTACGATTGGGTTCAGAAACAAAGAGTAGACTACTATTTTTTAAAAAAGGATAAAAGCAAATATTAGACCATATACATTATTTACATTTATACATTATTTACATTTATACATTATTTACATTTATACAGTATTTACAACAGAATTGCACGGAGTGGGGTTCGAACCCACGCGCTGTTAGCACCAGGTCTTAAGTCTGGCTCCTTAGACCACTCGGACATCCGTGCGCAATGCTCTAATGCGGTTTCGAACCGCAGACCTTCGGCTCATAAGACCGATGCTCTAACCAACTGAGCTACAAGAGCATGAGGGACTCGCTTCTGTTGCTATTCCTATTATACAAAGCCATGTTATCTCTATATTGTTTTTTGATGTATTTATTTATATGTTGTTCTGGTTAACGGGCTCAAACGTCTACACCCCGCGATAACCGGTTGTACCGGGTACTAATACCACGGAATAAATTCTAATCTTATTCATTATCACTTCAGCAAATTCATCGAAGAACTTTGTAACATTTTTTGAAATGATATTCAAGTCATTCAATTCATCATTTTGACCTGTATCTTCGTTGTATTTCACAAAAGAATTAAGCATATCTACCATTGTCTCAAATTTATATAAATGTTTCAATAACATTTCATATCGATCCGTGTTACGTATATATTTCTGATATTCTGGATTGTTATTCAATCTATTCACTATATTATGTACATAAGTATATTGAGTTATAATCTTGTCTAAACGTCTGTTTACAAAATCTTTATTGTCATCCACTGTCAATTCAATGGGTTGAATATCGTATCTCATATTTTCTGGAAGTAATCTGATAACTGTTTTTGCTTGTTCTACTATGTCTTTAGTATTTTCATCGAGGTCAGTATCAATATTTTTCAAAATGGTTGTTAGGTCGTTCATTTTATATTTATTTGTACCATCCTTATTATGAAATATTAATTCAACACACTTATCATATATTTCTAAAAGATATTGTATTTTAGTTTTAGAATGTTCAGCAACATTAATGGCTTCCTCATGTAATTCTGTTTGTTGTTTTATAATTGCGGTTACACGTTTGTTTTGTTTTTTTTGTTTAGAAGTCTCAATACCAACAAAATTTAATAAACCCTCTCCAAACCCACCACGTTTGCTTTTATTCACCGTTCGGTGTCTCCTTGTTTTTTTTACAGTTCTACTTTTTTTTCTAGAACCTTTACGAGAAGTTTGTTGTTTTTTATTATAACTTCCCATTTATAATTACAATATATATTATATTATAATATTCAGATAATATTCAGGAACTATTTCACATAATTATTCGTTCCAATCGAGGCGCATTATTTTCCATGGTATAATATAGTGAAAAAAACGAATAAAATGAGTAAGATAGAAGACGTCGAATTTGAAAGCAGTTATCCCGGGTTATTGAATAGTAAGTGTTTGTATCAATTAAATAGTACAAATTTGAAGATAAGACCATCAGATAAAAATGAAGTAATCCAATATTCAATAAACGATTTGGAACAGTTTATTGAAAAAACATCAGTAAGAATCGGTGATATATTAAAATATCAAACGAATTTACCAATCGATTTTTGTGCGAAGTATTTTCTGGATCCGGATGACAGTTATTTGTTTTGGGATTCAGAACAAAGTATAAACAATAAAGATGTTTTGAAATATCAGAAACAAATAACGAAAGAAGAATTGGAACAGGTTCTACAAGAAATGTATATTTAAGTGGTGGATTCCATATTGGAGAAATGGAGAGAGATGTTATGATTGCCTTTAATGATGGTAAGAAAAGTAAACTGCATACTTGTGAGGACTTCTCCATTCATTTGTGTAAAACGTGTGATAATCGTACAGACTTTACCAAGGTTGACATTCCTTATGCATACAAACAATTAATATCGTTCCTCGTATAATTACCGAGTAAATACTTATATATATTTAATAATTTGTTTTATTATGTATTTTATCAAAAATATATAATTATTTTTTCTTATGGGTAAATCCAGGTATATTTTCTAATACACTAGAAACATTTGGTAGAATTATAGTTGATTTTATTGGATTTATTTACAGATATGTAAACGAAAACGATTTTATTTTTTGAATAAAAACGTCAGAATATATTACAAAATAACATGTTCGTTTTGTAATATGAACGGAACGCATTAGATGGTTTCCGATTGTATCTATGAAAACAAATCATTCACCAAGGATTATACCACTTATAACGTCTTGTTTTCTGGTTAGGGGCATCCGTAAACATCTCATCATAACTTATTTCGTCGCCAAGCTTCTGACCCCAAGGTTCTAGTGAATGGTCGAATGATGTGGCCGTATGAAACATTAAATCCATCGTTGTAACACTACCAACATCCCATCCGCTAATATTCTGGTTGAACTTATGGGCATCCATAAACATACTTTCCATCGTTATAACACTACCAACATCCCATCCGCTAATATTCTGGTTGAAGGCGTTGGTATGAGAAAACATACTTTTCATATTTTTAACATTCTTAACATCCCAATTGCGAATATCCCCGTTGAATACTGTGGCATAAGAAAACATACTTTCCATATTTTTAACATTACTAACATCCCAAGTGGATAAAGATTTGTTGAATGCTGTGGCACCCTTAAACATCTCGCTCATATTGGTAACATTCTTAACATCCCAATTGCGAATATCCCCGTTGAATGCTGTGGCACCCTTAAACATACTTTCCATATTTTTAACATTCTTAACATCCCAATTGCGAATATCCCCGTCGAATGATGTGGCACCAGCAAACATCTCTCTCATATCGGTAACATTACTAACATCCCAAGCGGATAAAGATTCGGTGAATCCTGTGACACCCTTAAACACCTCGCTCATATTGGTAACATTACTAACATCCCACGTATTAATAGCTCCGCTATAATTTTTGATACCGATTTTTTGTTTTCGTAAATATTTCTTAATGACTGTTCGGAATTGTTTATTAACATCAATCCCTCCCTTTTGATTTTGTTTTTTGGTTTTGTTTTTTTGGTTTTGTTTTGTTTGTTTTGTTTGTTTTGTTTGTTTTGTTTTTTGTCTTGTGGTCTTTGTTTTGGTCTTTGTTTTGGTCGTTTTTTTGTGTTTTATAAACATAGTATAATATATTATATCATTATTTTATTTTATTTAGGGTGATTTAGAAATCACTTCTTTGTATGAGGTATTATTTGAGCTGACATTACTACACATATCGTTTGAACAACACTCATATTATTTTTCATTTCATTTCATAAACAGGAAGATACATATTAGATTAAATGGTGGAATTATTATTTGTGGTTACTATATAAACATTATACGTTTTTATTTATATTACATATGAAATCGTGTCTTAAAAAAAAAATAAATTATTCATTCCATCTAGATAACTTACAAAGAGAATTAAATGAAAATGAACTGACAGTGAATAATCAGACTGTGAATAATCAAACAGTAACCACAGATTATATTAAAAAACAAATCTTTTTTTCTCATAATTTATGCGAAATATATTATGTAAATTATACATATTATCAGTGTGATGATATATGGTATGACGACGATGATTACGATTTTTTTTTGTCAGATGCGGATTCCGAAATTATGAACTGTTTTCATTCCTATCCACTCTATTCGAGTCGAGAAATTAAAACATTCTTATGGCAACCCATTTTTAACAGAATACCTACCTATCTTGCGAGTTTTTTTTATAATCAGAATGGGAAACATGATGAGAAACATGATGAGGACCAGGAACAGGAACAGGAACAGGAACAGGAACAGGATGAGGAACATGACATTGATACTTCAAGTAATTCACTCTTTTCTACACGATTTTTTTGACATTTTGGATATTTCTCGTCATAATACTGAAATAATTTTACCCACCTATTGTACTTGTATTCTTCCTATGAATAATAACAATCATACTAAAAACAACGCCACAACTATAGAAGGCGCTTTTGACTTTGATTCAACTATACAACCTGTTCACGTTCATTCCACATTTTCACCTACTTGTATTTTTTGCCATAATACTAATACACAATCATTGATTCCAGATGGCTCTTTTCGAAAATGCTTGTCTTGTAACAAACAATTTAGACCTACTTTTCTCATGAAACATCCTAACGCATCAATGGTTTCAGAAAATCGCTCTTACAAAATCCCTACTTTTCAAACTATGCGACCTAATTTTGAACCTTTGGAGAAAAATAAATGGAATAAATAAATTGACACCATTTTGTTTCATAAGATATATGTAACAAAATATTACTATCAACATTTTCAGAATACAATTATCATGTCTGCTACTGCTACTGCTACTCAACCAGTCCGAGCTTATTATAAATCCAATCGGGAAGACGTTTTATCTCCAGCAAACCGCAAATATCGTGAGGACAACGAGTATCGTCAGGCTAAAATAAACTATTCGAATGAATATCGTCGCAATCATGAGGAAAAAAATAAAGAATATCAGAAACAATTCTACCAGCAAAACAAAGAAATCCTTATTGCCAGAAGAGTTGAACGCAATGTGAAAGAACAATGTGCGTGTGGGAAAATAGTTTCTCGTACTAATAAAATCACTCATTTGAAAACTATGTACCATAGGAAACATTTGAATAAGAAATATGAACCAGCGTATGATTCTTTACAGGAGGAGGAGGAAACAATCGTCAACAAACCATCTCTAATTAAACGTAGACCACGTCGTTTTGTTGTTAGCGAGTAACATAACATATTATTCGTATTTTATTATTTATCTAATTGAATCAATGTCTACTATATTAAATCTTATATGATTATCTTATATGATGTCATCATATAAATTAGTAGGCATTTTTTCATCTGTAAAAAAATTGACATCGGAATTAGATAGAATCGTAAAGTATCAAATGTCATTTAACGTTAACGTTATACTAATAATTATTATTTCAATATGGAACAAATGTTCCAACGGTTTATCAACAAATCCAATATCACATTCAAACAACATCAATACGACGGAGTCGCATGGTGTGTCGAGAATGAGAATACGATTGGACCCCAATGCTACGTCGGAGGAAATATGGTTGCCATTCCCCCATCGGGTGGCAGCTCTTATGATGTAAAAAAACATATCGGGGGCGGATTTATTGCCGATGAAATGGGCCTCGGTAAAACGATTACCATGATTGCCAATATTATCTGTCAGTTCCGGTCACATCGTAACACCCTCATTGTATTACCTCCTGCTCTTATACCTCAATGGACCGCCGAAATCAACCGCACTACAGGACATTCCCCTCTTCTATTCTATGGTTCACAAAACAAAAAAACAATTACTATAGACGAACTGAAAAACGCCCCTATTGTTATTACCAGCTATGCTTCCATTATGATTCCCTTGAAACATGTTACCGAGAACTCCAAAGATACACTTCTTCACCAAATGAAATGGGACCGAATCATATTTGATGAAGGCCACCACCTACGCAACAAAAACTCCCGTTACTATGGTGCTAAGAAACTAGTGTCTCGTATCAAATGGATCATATCGGGTACACCAGTTCAAAATTATTCGACCGACTTCAAAAACTTGTGTTCTATCGTAGGACTACCACCTAACTTATTAAACAACAATGAATATAACAAAGAAAATAGGGACCGTCTATTTAACCATTATATACTGAAACGTTCTAAGACAGATGTGGGGCTTAATTTGCTTCCGGTCCACCTGGAGAACAAACACATTGTATGGAATACCACCGAAGAACGACAACTTTCAGAGGATATCCATCGTGCTATTGGAATGTGCGACAAGTCTGACCGTCTTAAGATGTACCAACACGCACGACAGACATGTATTCTTCCCGAAATCATTAGAGATACTCCTCTATTGCCTTATATGAGACATGCTGGATATATTCCACATGACAGGACCCGAGACTTTTATAATGTAGGTCTTTCCAGTAGTACCAAAATGGACCATGTCGTACGAGATATCCTTGCCCGGGAAGGTAATGGTAATAGAAAAATCGTATTCTGCCATTTTCGCAAGGAAATTGATACGTTGATGTCACGACTCAATGAAATGGGTATGACCAATATTGTTTCTATCGATGGACGTATTACCAGTCAAAATCAGAGAAAACGTATTATGGAAGCCAACTACGAGGTTTTGATATTACAGATTCAAACTGGTTGTGAAGGATTGAACTTACAACAGTACAATGAAGTCTATTTCATCAGTCCCAACTGGAACCCTATGATGGAACAACAAGCTATCGCACGATGTCATCGTATCGGTCAAACTAAAGAGGTATTTGTCTTCCGATATGGGATGGATAAAGTATTCGAGGGATTAGATGACGACGATAAGCCGTCCGAACTCATTAGCATGGACACACGCATTGTTAATAGACAACAAATAAAAATATCTATGGCTTCTGATATCCTCGAACCACCTGAGGTTTCTAGATCATTTCACACCATTCTTTCACAATAATTGATTATGAATTACACCTACAACTATTACTTCCACACTCCCAACCCCCCCTTATATTATATGTTGTATGTTATATGTAATCTTATTATAAACACTCACCCTTTTCTTTTTGATAAAAAATTGATAATAAATCTATCTAATACCTCCTTACAAATATTAACTATTAACTAGCGCTATTATTCTGTAATAGTATCTCGATACAATCGATACAAATACCATAATTCGTGTTATTACACCCTTTTCGTTATTTGCGTTTACTATGATACAACAATCACAACGACAATCTGGCGGATTAAGCACCCGTCTAAAAGCAATGGCCAACGAAGGACGTTCTCTTATTGATGATAGTTCCAAATCGGAATCCAACTTGAATGCGGCTATGATTGATTATATTCTACCATACGCAGAAAAAACAATCGCCGAACATCTTCCTCCAGGCACTCAGGTTGACCATCTCACAAAAATCACTCTATATGACCTACAATGCGAGTTCTACAAAACCGGACGCGGAAATATTCCTAATGACCTCAATAAAAAAGTTTTCATCAAGCCTGACGGAGGAATCATTACTGCTACCACACCTGATGGTGTAAAATATCCACTTCTTATATCAGAAGACAAGGTTCAAGGAACGAACGACCAACGTCGGGCCGAACAAAAGGAACGACAGGCTACTGGAAATGCCATTGAACGAGCTGCCAAAAATATTAGAACATGTGAAATGTTATGCGCACACGTCAATTATTTCCCTTACCTATTATTCGCATCTGGATGTGACTTTCATATCTCTGAAACAATTTCGAAACGTATTGTCATGATGAACATGGGGACACCCAATCATTATGTCGATATCGCCCCGACCTCATCTGAGAACGATATTGAAATTGCGGTGGACAATATCGTGAATAGTCTTGATATTCGCAAAAAGTGGGGACATTATTGTATTGCGACAGCACTCGTTAAAGCACATAAATGGAATGAAATGCCACACCTCACATCCTTGTGGAGAAAAGAAGAATATGTACGCATTTGTTGTAAAGCTATCGATTTGGCGGTTCAGCAAATTATATATTTGAGAACAGAGTCGGAAACGTCTATCGAAATGGAACTATAATTATTAATATTCGTTATTCTTTGTCCATGTAATTTATTAACTAACTACTTTTTTATTTTAAAATTGATTGTATGAAACCGACTATCATTATTACTATCAACTATCACTATCAGATTACTATATAAATATATATCATATATTTATTAATAATAAATACACCATCAATAATATGTCATCTATTTACGCTAACGAATCGGAAAATAATGCTATTGTTGCTAATGCTAACAACAAACCCAAAGCAATCAGTTTATTCTCAGGCATGGGCGGTGACTCGCTAGGTATTCAAAACGCCGGGTTTGATATTATTGCCTTCAATGAGTTTGAAAAGCCAGCTATTGATACACACCATATTAATTTCCCTGATTCTACACTCATTTGTGACCCCTCCCAAAAAAAAGAAAAAGATAAGACAAATATTCAACTCATTCCCGATGAAATATTCTCTTCGTATAAAGGCACGGTTGACCTTGTATTTGCCGGACATCCTTGCCAAGGATTCTCAAATGGAGGGAAAAAACTTCCAGATGACCCAAGAAACACCCTCTTCCGGGAGTTTGCCAGAGTATGTCGCCTCATTCAACCCAAATATATTATCGGCGAAAATGTAGATGGTCTATTAAATAGAAAAACGGCTACGGGAGAAAACTATATTGATATTATCATCAAAGAGTTTGATGATATTGGATACAATGTTTCCTACAAAGTATGTCACGCCGTTCAATATGGTGTACCTCAGTTGAGAAAACGTCTTGTATATGTAGGTATTCGCAAGGAGCTAGAACAAACATATACATTTCCAGACCCTCTGAATAATGGAAAAACCGAACTACCCCACCTTCGAGATATTATTGAGTTCACTATGGAGGGAGCTATCAAACTGGACCCCGAAGACTTTGACATGAACTCTATACCTCAAGAATGTATACTTACTGATATGAATAATGACCAACAAGAAGATACCTCTAATATACACCCTTATTTACGATTGAAATCAAAGACTAGAAATCAAGAATATAATGGAGTGGTTCATCCCAATATGTTGTCTTTCTCAAAACGTGATTCACCTATCCATGCCGAGATTATTGATATTCGAAGACCTAGTAAGACTATTATTTGTACGTATGACCATCAACCACGCCTTTTCGTTCCCCTCCAAAATAAAAATGGATTCTTTATCCGTTGTATATTACCTGATGAACTCAAACAAATACAAGGATTTCCGAAAGATTTTCAACTATCCGGGAAGAAGAAGGATAAGGTCAAACAAATCGGAAATGCTGTTCCTCCTACCCTCATCTACCACATTGTAAAAAAAATGATTAGTTAAATTATTATAAAATATAAGTTGTATTGTAATTTGTATTGTTAAATATTTCTTTTTCTTTTTCTTTTTCTTTTTATTAATCCTTCTTTTCCTTAGTATTCATTTGTAATAATACGTCTACTGCTATAATTTCCAACGTTTCCAATGATTCTATTAACTCAGATTTATCGGTAGGAATCGTATCTGTAGATGTCGTATCTGTAGATGTAGTTGGATTCATTCCCAAGAATCCAGCAATGTTTGCCTTGAAAGTGGGTCTAGGATACACCTCCATAATTCCACATAGTTTCTTCTTGTTTTCTCCTCGAGCATACGTATCCTTTAATATTGTCAACTCTTTAATATAATCATTGATCCACGGAGAATCTTTCACAAACTCCTCCCCATTCAAATATAATAGCTTTGGGGGAATATTGTTTTCAGTCTTTCTTTTGTACTCTTTTCCCGTAAAGAACACCACGTAATAAATATCTTTACTGGGACATGTATCGTTGAAATAAATGGTAGGATTGTCGGTCTTCTTTATTTCTATATTCAAACCAATTCCTCCGACATTTCTGAAGTCTTTGGATTGTTGACTTCCCGCTTCTTCATAACTCAATCCCATTAGAACGAATACTTCTCGCATCTTCTCGATTACTATTCGTTCACTTACCTGTGTATTTCCCTTTTCTGTTTTGATTGACCTAATAAACTCCTCCGTTATGTGACTGTCTATCTCTACAGTTATCTTATCGAAGATGGATGACCTTATTGTATCCTCCGGGATACCCTCTGATAACATCGCGTTGATTGTTTCTTTGTATTCAGTGTTTATTGACATGGTTTTGGATTAATTTGTATCGTTGACATATATTATTACTAACAACGTATGTCAATTTTTCTTTCATTCTTTCATTGGTTCAACGTGTTATCAAATACATTATTTCCACCACTTTGTCGCTTCTACCACTCAGGTTTCTTGAACCTCGATACGCATTGTATTTTATTTCGTGCTTATCCACTTTGTACTCTTTGAAGATATCCTCCCAATCTTTGGGCTTTATGATTCCTTCATTATTATAAGACAATATCACATACTTGGACTTTCTTGTTGATTTGTCTAACAAATCACGCATGCTATTCACAGCAGAAGCATAATAATTGTAGTTAGACTTGTTCCAATTTTTAGGAATACCTGAAACGCGAGATACTTCTCCAGGTTCTTTATTTTCGGCGATTACATTCAACATGAAATAATTGCTACCATAAGGGTGCTGATTGTACGGTGGATCCAAATATATTAGATCTACTTGTGGTTCCTCTGGTAAATCGTCTTCCAGAAACTTGTTGATATCCTTTTGTGAACAATGCGCAGTGAAATTATTGTCGCTCCACACAGGCATATCCAAACGAATGGGCTTCATGATTCGTTCCAGATTTACTTCCTTCTTCCCACCAAACTTTCCTATATTATTATCCTTGTGAAATCCTTTGAATACACCCGACGTATTCGTATTAATGCTTGCCTTGTTCAACAAAGGAACCACACAATATGGATAAAGAGACTTCTCCACATGGTCTTCTATATATTTTCGTAGCGTGTCTATTATTAACGCATTCTCGCGCGTATAGAAACATCGCTCCCCTTCTTTGATATCATATGTATCCTTTGGAGCATACAACTTTGCCATCACCCCTGTGCTAATATACGGACCCTTCTCGGCAATCACATTCATATTTTCTATATGCTTTCTCACTTTTGTCTGCGTTGATTTTGTCGGAGTTTCCAAATAACATTTGGCCATCAAATAAGAATATAACTCCAAATCATTGGTATATATATTCGACGCTTTTGAGCTTAACGCACGCGATACTACTGTAGATCCGGCGAATCCATCCACAATGTTGAGCTTTTCTTTATTTTCTTTCTCGCATACCACATCCACTATATCTTCTATATGGGACACTAATTTTCGCTTGTTTCCAATACATGTTAACATTGTCTGCTTTACAAACGCATTGTGAACATCTACTTTTGACATGACACTTATTAATTTACTCTACTAGTTTACTTCTATAACTATAGATATGTTTAATCAATTTTAAATAAATATATCTATATCACCCACAACCATAACAATCAGACGAAAAAATACAATCCTCGCGACCATTTCCTGGATACTGACACCCCCAATTGTTGTTTCCTATATTCGTACAACCATTCTTACATCTTGCTCCAAAATAATTCCATGGATTATACCAACGTGTGTAATCATACCACGACGAGGTTGTTGCGGGTATCGGTCTGTTATAATAAGGATACGTTGCTACCGTTGCGGTTGCGACCGGAACCCCATACCCTAGCCATCGATTTCCGTAATTATAACGACCTATTCCATATCCTCTTCTACCTCCTATTCTATGGTTTCGTCTACCTCCTCCACCTCGTCTACCTCCTCCACCTCGTCTACCTCGTCTACCTCCTCCACCTCGTCTACCCCCTCCACCTCGTCTACCTCCTCGAAATGATTCTTCTAAATTATCACTATCAATATCACTATCAATATCACTATCACTATCACTATCAATATCACTATCAATCATATTCTCCTTTATATAATCAGAATCATCTGTAGCATTTATATACATGAAAGATACTATAAATACTATTCCTAGTATTGCTATTAATACATACTGGACATTTCCTCGCATTAGACTTGTTATTGAACGCATTTCAATGACCTCTTTATTATATACTAGAGATAGTTTTTTTACGTCCTATATAACAACCATCCAACAAATGTTATTGACATTAGGATTGTTAAAGATGACATATCATGTGTCAGCATATCACGTACATTAAAGTTTCGCATAAAAGAACCATATTTCAACTCATTCATTTCATTCGTATTGTATACGTCTTTTGTATTACAAACTACCTGTGAAGATTCTTCATTTGTTTCTAATGTGTATAATGCTTCTGATGGATTATTATTTGTTTTACATATCTTTCTATGTTTCCATAATCCTCCACGTGTACGATAATGTTTTCCACATCCATCATCGTCACATACGTAGAAACGTTCTATATTATTTGAGATATTACCAATTGTTACATCATTACCATCTTCTTCTACTACTACTGCTTCTTCTTCTTCTGCTTCTTCTTCTGCTTCTGCTTCTGCTTCTGCTTTATTAGATTGATATCTGTGGTAATGTTTCAGTGTTCTTACATGGCTTTCGTAATTGCCTTTTATTGTTGTCTCATAATTACATAAATCACATCTAAAATGGTCTTTCACTTCATGTATATTATTTTTTACCATGAATGTTCTTTAGGTTTCCTTTCCTATTTTATACAAAAAAACTCTATATTGATTTTCCCTTTTTATTTTTAAATAGTATCAAATGTTTGTTTTTCACCCCCTCCTATTGTTTCTTCAATTGGAAACACTGGACATGTAATTCTATTGTGTTCCTTCAACGAATGTCCCATTTGATATTGAATATAAGACTCCATATGAGGCATAAATGTGTTTCCATCTGGTGTTGTCATTCTCGGATTGAATATGGTTTTGAAATAATCTCTATGTGCGCCTACCATCTCACATCTTGCGGAATTATTCTGTTGTAAAGCATATTTATTCGTATAATCTACTTCTGATAAAAACTGTTCTAAACCAGGTATGTAATATCTTCCGGTTACCTTGATTACGAACTTTGAACTACCTAAACGCTTTGAATGGTTGAACGCATAATTTAACGCAAATAACTCGCATTGTCCTTTTGATGTACTTGTTTTTAAATGATGAGACTCTGGTAACGTTTTTTCATCGTAGCTTATAATATCAAATCGTTCCTTATACTTTTCCTTATATTCGTCCAACTCGGGAAAAGTATACCCGGAGTTCTCTACTAAACAAATATCCAAACTCGTATTTTCTAACCATTGCTTTATGGATTTCAAATAGATGTTTTTTCGTTCTTCACTATCTCTTTGGGCTAGCCAATGGACCGAAGGATTGATTCTTATTGTACTGGTTAATAAGATGGATACATCTCTTTTTTCGGATAAATAAATTACTGGCATAGCTTAGTTATTATTAAACGTAATTATAATTCTATCTTATAATTATATTTATATTTTACTTTATTTACTTTCTTTCAGATAAGATATGTTATGTATATCTACTGTAAACAATATCTACTGTAAAGAACCAGCACACATGCTATAAAACAATCTCATGACAAAATAATATAATCCAATGGATGCTAACGATATGACATGAGACATTACTTCACTTCCCTTAAGTTTCTTGCTTGTGAACAAATCATATACCATATTTAGTATCTGAACTAACAGCAAAAATAAGGTCCACACCATTATAATGTAAAAATAATCGCAATATTGTGCTCCCAAAGGACTTGTTAATGTACTGACTAAATCCATAATGTTCTTTCTATTATACGAGAGTATTTTTTTTAGAATAAAAAAATCAAAAGTATTACTAAAGATTCTGATTTTTTTGTTTTTTTTTGTTTTTTTGTTTTTTTGTTTTTTTGTTTTTTTACCATCCATTCGTTGCGATATCATCTACCAATTCCTCAAACATGGCTTGCTCTAGGTCTACGTCATGACAATGACAAATTACATATTTACGAGCATTCATGTTCACCACACCTAAATGATACAATGGATGATAATTACCGCATTCAATACACGACACTGCCTGGAGTCCTCTATTACCACTAGAACTACCTTCTCTAATAAAAGAAGATGGGATTGATGGTGTAAATACCCAATGTTCATCTAATTGGTAATTTTTATTATAACGAACATTATTACGTGACCACGCGTTGTCTATTATATTCTTACATTTATTTAGCGCACTACGCTGTCTTCCTACAATTATGTCATAAAAGACATAATCTTTTATATACCTTGATAACTCCGTAGGAATGATTTCACGTGTATCCTGGTTGTAGAAATTGTTTATTAACAACTGAGTTTCAATGAACATGGTTGTCATTACTTTTATTACTTTGTTTATTTTTAGAACACATGTCGTATTAGTTGTCAATTTTATATTCACCGTCGTTTCCATGCTCGTTTTTATTTCTATATTATATATATATATGTCTCAAGACAATAGAGTATATACGCATATCATCTCCTTAGAACGTGCGAAAGAACGTCGTCTTCGTTGTTTAGCGCTTCATGAGAATAATCCATTTATACATATATTCGATGCGGTGGATTTTCAAAAAGTCGACCAGTTTGCTGAACTACAACAAAAATATAAGGTTCTTTCCGGAAATGGGCATGGTGCGTGTGCCTTGTCGCATATTATTATTCTCCACCAATTCCTAGAAGGAAATCGCAAATATGTCGCCATTATGGAAGACGATTGCGTTGTTCAACAAAGGCCTCCTACTAATGTGAGAGAAGTGGAAACACTTATTCATAGAATCGGCATTCGCAACCCTAACCTCGTGGATGTTCTCTATCTATCTGATCGTGTTTCACATAATAATAAGCATCAAATTAATGGAGGTTGTGGTACGGAAGGGTATATATTTTCGAGACAAGGAGCTAGGAAAGCATTGACCGTGCTAGAAAACCTAAACAACCCGATTGATATGGTACTACAAGCCCATTATCCTCATTGCGAATATTTGAGAGGAATGAGTAATTCAGAATATCCTACTTTGCGTTTACAAGCATACAAAACTAGGAAAACATTCGTTCAATGTAATGACTATAATGTATCTTATATTAACACTTAGTGGAACATTCATTGAGAGAAAAAGAAGAATATTTTATGACAACATATTATATAATACTCAAATTAGATCAAATATCATATGTTGATTAAACCATTAACCACACGTTTTCGATCTACCAACTTATTTAGAGCGTTTTTATTGAACGCGTTTGTTACCGCCGCTGTAGCAGTATTTGCGATTGAATTGCGAGTTCTCTTTTTAAATAATAAGAGTGATGTGTATACTTATTTCAATAATATGTATTCCGGAAAAACTTTGTCAGAAACCTTTATTGCGTTCATTGTATTTAGTGCCACTTTTTTAGCTGCATTTATTGTATATCTTTCAATGTATGTCTTCGTTGATTACGGAGGAGGATTGTTGATTAATACCTAAGAATGGAAATAAAGCATGGTTCCTTTTTTTCAGTTTGAGAAAACATGAATTGAGAGAAGAAGAAGAGTTTTTTTCTTGGATTATTATATAATGGCAAACAACAGAGGACTAAGACTAGTAAACCCGGATGAAAATCATATTGGACCTCCTGATAGCCCTCCTAGATTGATGAGGGGGGACGCGATTCCTCAGCGTCCTCCGCTTATTCCTCTTCCTGTTATTCCCGAGGATTTAAAAGGTATGAGCGTTGAAGAGAGAATGAAATATATTCGTTTTGCTATTCGTGTCAGAGATGGAACACAACAGGATAAAACTAACTTTACTAATTTTACAAAGGAGATGGAAACAAAATATAAACAGATAGGGGGTCGCAAACCTACTCACAAAAAACGTCGTAGTATTCGTCGTAAGACTATGAAAAAGAAAGATTTGAAGAAAAAAGGCAGTACAAAATATAAACGAGGTACCACGCATAAAAAGAGGCGGTCTTCTCGTACAAATATGAAATAGGTTTACACCTTTGAAGGTTTAAGGTAAATGATTGTTATGTTTATATTTATATTTATTTTGTTTGTTTATAGTATAATATATTATGAGTACGAGTCATGCCTGTAAAGAATTCTACCAAGAACTTGAAAAACAAATAACTCTTCCTGAGGGAACCACTTTCAAGGAGTGGTTTCTAATAAATCATCCTCACGATAAAATAAAAGTAAAAAATTATTGTGAGGGACACCTGAGAGAATTACGCAGTGGAAATAAACTTGCGACACAGGCAGTCAATACTTTAGTAGATATGAAGTCTTCAGATAGTACAATAGGTGGAAAACGTCTCAAGAAAAACAAAAGAAGGACTCACAAGAAGAAAACAAATAGGAAATCCAAAAGGTCTAGAAAAAGAAGAAGCACACGTAAAAAGTAAATATATTATATTGTCCCCTAGTCTTTGAGTATATAATATAGTTGAGAGAAACCCATCGCCACTTTGCGCTCCCCCGTGCGCTTCCCCGTACGTTCTCCATAATGCCTATTCCTGGTAAATCGATATATGAGTGACGAAACGAGAAATGAGTGACAAAAAAAGCGGTGTATTAGCGCGCCTTTTTTGTTTGTTTTTGTTTTGTTTTCTTAGTAGTAGTTTGTGTGTACTTCATCATAAAAGTTATATATTAGTTCATGGTTGTCTGTTGCGTCCGCCATTTTCTCACGCAACACGAGCAACATGTCGTTGTAGAATGCGCGCGTGTAAATGATGGAATCATCTGGAGTGGTATGTATCCATTTGAAATCGTATCTGCGTCCCTGTAGGTCGTTGGTATCTTCCATGTGGAAGTAGTCCTCTGGGATGTCCTGTAGGCATTTGAACCTTTGATTTTGTTGTTGTCTCCATTGCGTACACTGTTGGTTTTTACAGAAGGAGGGTATGTGATTTTCTGACAAGAGGTGCCATGTGTCGGTGGCTATGTATTCTCTGATTTCGTCGCTGGGCGAGAATACGTCTAAGATGGCATCATTCGGAAAATAGTTGTGGTATATGGTTGCGAATATCTCAGGGGTCATGAAGGATACCTGTGGGTCTTCGTTTTGATTCGGCAGACGGCTGTTGTTTGCGAAGTCCATGGTTCTTCTCTCGAAGTACTCCTGGTTCAAGAGAAGGTCTACTTGTGGCTGAATGTATTTGTAAATCTGGTGCTGTACCAGGTCTGTGGAACAAGTGAATAGGTCTGTCATTTTATATCGTTTGTGTGTAGTATTTATATTGTAAGTGGCGATATAAATGACGTCAATTTTAATATAAAATTGATGTCTTTCTCTCTATCTTGTAGTTTCCAAACTAGAATGACTACAATAACTACCACGAGTACAATGAGCAAATGCTTGAGTCGAGAACAACGGATCTTCCTGCTGAATTGTAAGGTTCAGCGTGTGGTGCGCACTAGGGAGCCGTTGCGTCGCGCGATGTTGCTCCTGGACCTGTCGAAGCAGATGGTTTCCGATATGCCCGCGCTGTACTCTTGCGATCCCTGTAGTCGCGCCCAGCTTGTGTCGGTAATCAAGGATTGTTCTCGGCTTTCTGCGCAGACCGAAGACGACATCCACGATGTGCGCGACGAGGTGGTTGCGTTCTACGAGGCGGAGTCGGACGTGATGGACCAGTACGCAGTTTCTCGCAAGAAGTCGCAGAACATGATGCGGTATCGCATCGAACTCAAAGGACGGGTTCAGCAAATATATAACTCTTTAGGCGCGCAAGAGCGAGCAGTTGCGACGGCTTTACGCGCGACGCCCCTGCCAGAAGTGGGTCGCTACATCAGAACGTTTATTTGAAGCGCGAGGAAGCAAATGTATATATTTAGAAAATGATTCTATTGAGGAGAAGGAGAGAGAGAGAAAAAGGGAGCTGTATATATTTTTCTCTATGTAATGTAATAATATGGACTACGAAAATCCCTGGCTAATCGATAAGCACGGCAATCCTATGGAAGAGATTCCTGAAAATCAGGACTGGAAAGTTACAACAACTGGAGACTATACAAAGGTTTCATATAAAGGTGACCCCAGTCAAAAGGTTATACAATTTAAACACCTGACCCAAGATGAAAAAAGAAACATACTAAACGCACTTGATTTTGGAACTTTAGTCGTATCAAACACTCGTCACGAGCACTACAATAATCAGTATTTTATTGTACAAATTCTTGGCGAAACTCCGTATCCTGCGTTTGGAGTAAAAAAAGATGATAGAGATGAACCTTATCCAATTGTTATAACGAATGAGGAGGCAGTTCCTCCGCGGCCTTTGTCCGGCGGACTTGGTAAAAACAAACACTCTAAGAAGCGAAGAAAAACAAGAAAAACTAGAAAAACAAACAAAAAAAAACATTCCAAACGTCGTTCTGAGAGAAAAAGAAGCACACGTACCAAAAAGTAATACTATTATATGCCCCCATTCGATGACATATAATATACCATTGTTCCCGAACGTCTCCAGCATTAGGTTCTCCGCCGCCGCGCAATCATATCATCTTTAGACAGTGCCTTATTTTCAGTTGCGACATATATAGCCTCCCTTCTTTTTTACTCTTCTGGAAGAGTTGTTGAGAGAAAAGAAGGAGTCCGTTTTCTCTCAACTCGTTAGTTTTTTGTCCAGATATATTTTCGGACGTCATATAAAATGAACTCTGGAGGACACTCCAGATTTTTTACCATTGACGAACTTATACTAGAAGATGAGCGAAAACCATCCAGCGAGGGACCAGGACCCGCACCGAATCGCACCTATGCGATTCCTCCAGGGTTCCCTGTTGTTTTGGACACATGTCTTTCCACATACGACCACATCAACCTTCTCCAGGGACTCAAATATGGCAGTATTGTGTCTTCCAGTCAGCATCCTTATTATCTTCCCTATCAATATTACCAAACAAGCCTTTCCTATTATCTAACCACCATTTTTGGGTCGACCCGCGAAACTCGTCCTAGACCTTTCACCTACAAGGGTAACCTCATTCTAATCTCCGGTAACTTGGACACCCACCAACAAGCCTACTAAAACAAAAAAGGAATTAACTAGATTCTATTGTATATCTCGAGAGAAAATAGTGAATAGAAAGGAACTATACATTTTGTGCTGGTCCCGTGCGATTCCCTCGCCACTTTGCGCACCCTGTCACGCACCCCGTCACGCACCCCGTCACGCACCCCGTCACGCACCCCGTCACGCACCCCGTCACGCACCCATTGCGCTCCCTATTATGCCCTACAATAGGTGTTCATATAAATCGAGAAATGAGTGACGAAACCAGAAATGAGTCACGAAACCAGACATGAGTCACGAAAATTATTAAAAGAAAATTGACAAACAAATAACAAATATCCAAGAGAGAAAGAACAAAATATAAAACTATCTAAAATGCCTTGTCCTATCTGCGGCGGCAGACACATGTACAAGTGGTGCGATTCCCCAGCGATTCCTCTCATCCATGCGCAGGGGGTAGATGTTTTCCGCAAAGTCCTACAGTACTCCGTCGCTCCATTTCACCCTGGTGTGGAGAACCCGAACCATACCTTGCTCAGGACCAATCTCAATCGTTGGTTGTCCTCTATATCGAAGGATGTGGCCCGAAACTTGGTCACTAATCATGCTCCGAGGAGAATGATCACAACGATTCGTCACAACACACAGTATGAAAATTCAGCTTCTCTTGGTGAACTTAGAGACATTTCTGATTTTGCTACTATCAATGTTCCTCATGATCTTTCCTATTTGAGGCTTGAACAACTTCGTTGTTTGCTACGAGCTATTTATTACCAGCTCGCTCTAGACGATATTCGCCAGGATCCTAGTAATAGAGGTTTACCTGAAATGGCATCTGTCTCTAATATGAGAGGAATACGTAGCATCGCTCGCGCTTTCATTAGTTCTATCAATGTTAACAATAGTAGTCAAGAGGATTTCGAAAGCAATCTGCGACTATTCAGGGAGTATGTTGGCGACCTAACACATCAGGGGGGCTCGTCTGGAAACACGGTGGCATCTTCTCCCGAGTTTATAACACCCAGTTACTTCCGTCCTGTCGAGATGCCTATACGTCTGCGCAACAACCCCTTTCCCATACCACGGGCGATTACCAACGAACAGTTCTTCAACATTGAGCTCAAGACTGAGATTCCCCAACAGGTTGACCGTAGCACTACAATTTCTCCCGAGGATACATCCAGTGATTGTGGCATTTGTTGGGACCCTCTGGAACATTCCAACTGTATTACTACTAACTGCGGACATGCCTTTTGTACTACCTGCATAATTGCTTCCATGAAGGCTACCAAAGAGAAGCACCGTAGAAACATTCCACTCACCCTATCGTGTGCCATGTGTAGGGGACACGTCCAGCAACTCATCGCCAGTGACCAAGCCTCCAATAACCTATTAATGAATACTCAATATACAACACATACGGTCAACGCATAGAACTCTTATAACAAATACAAATAGTAACAAATACAAATAGTAAATTATTCCCCTTTTAAACTTTATAAACACATTTTCTTTTTTTGCGAGAGAAAAATACCGGGCGATTATAGCACGTTTATACTGTAGCATTTATGCCCGGACAACATCGACTATAGCACGTTTATACCGTTACATTGTCGACTGGAACAACCGCCGACTATAGCACGTCTATACGGGTCATCCTATAGAATCCAGAAATGAGTCATGAAACCAGAAATGAGTCACGTTTTTTTTACTCCCTTATCCATCAAAAAAAATATTTTTTATTTTTTTTACATATCAAAATTATTACTATCTATATTGCGAAAACCTATTATGAAAACCTATTATGAAAACCTATTATGAAAACCTATTATGAAAACCTATTATATTGAATTAAAACACCTCCTCCTCCAGAACCTTCTTGATACTCTCCGATTCTTCATCCCATACGCCCATCTCATCCTGCGTCTCTGGATTGTATAGCACATTATCCTCTGACTTCCAATATTTCACTCCATCTAACTCTACAATCGTTACTTTGGTTTCTACTTCCTCTTCTTCCTCTTCTTCCTCCAATTCCGCACTGTTGCTTTCGTTCAATAGAGCATCAAACAGATCCTCTGTTGAGCTTACTTCTACCTTTTTATCTGTCTTTTTGCGTCTTGACTTCTTATCCCCCTTTTCTGCTTCCTTCGCAGCCTTCTTTTCTGCCTTTTGCGCTTCCTTTTCTGCCTTTTGCGCCGACTTTGCGCTTTCCTTTTCCGCCTTTTGCGCCGACTTTTGCGCTTCCTTTTGCGCTTCCTTTTCCGCCTTTTGCGCGCACTTTTCCGCGCACTTTTCCGCGGCCTTTTCAGCCTTTTCAGCCTTTTCAGCTTCCTTCGCCGCAGCCTTTTCAGCCTTTTCAGCTTCCTTCGCCGCAGCCTTTTCAGCCTTTTCAGCTTCCTTCGCCGCAGCCTTTTCAGCCTTTTCAGCCTTTTCAGCTTCCTTCGCCGCAGCCTTTTCAGCCTTTTCACCCTCCTTCGCCGCAGCCTTTTTACCCTTTTCCGCATTACCACCATCTACATACGGTTCCATCTCCGATTTCCAAAAACGCAACAACTCCTCCGATGTTACACTTTCTCCCAAATTCTTCACGTATGACAACACCTTTGCGTCTGAACACAAACTAACCAATGACTCATACTTTAAAGAACTCATACTTTTAACTTTGATTTTAACCTTATTTTAATTACTTTTATACACTTTGAAACCACGAGAATTATCCGTCAATTTTTTTTTACACCATCACATACATACAGACACACACACACACATACAGACAGACAGACATACATACATACAT
>Ga0209830_10000712_pt1 | contig 32661 bp, 35 predicted proteins | sample ArcticOcean_MG_C_12_FD_187439 | JGI IMG/M metagenome (GOLD analysis project Ga0209830, IMG submission 187439) | Marine microbial communities from western Arctic Ocean - ArcticOcean_MG_CB8_130 (SPAdes) (version 2) | ecosystem: Environmental > Aquatic > Marine > Oceanic | place: Arctic Ocean...
GCATCTGGGCTACAATTTTTCCAAATGCCGGGATAAATTTCCCTAAAATATTACATTTATTTAAAAGCCTTAATGATCGACTGACTTTACTTTTACTTTTAAAAATGTCGAGGAATTTTTTTTGGTTGTTCGGATCGTTTCTATAATTCTTATCTATTTGAGTGGATAGGGTATCTAATGCTCCCAGTAAATTCGGCCCAAAACCTTTAACTTTCTTATAATGCTGAAACATTATAAAGACATCCAATATATAGGGCTTTATTTTAGCAATATTTTTTTGGTCTAACTCTATTAAATCGTTGTATATGTAAAATGGTAATGGATGTTTTATTTTCTCTTTATTTCGAATATTCGGATCTAATCTTTTTATAAGAATATCATTGAATAAAGCAATATAATTAACTGATTTATAATAACTTTTCATAACAATTTCACTAGATTTTTTATTCTTTGTATTTTTAAATCCAAGATTTTTTGCAAGTTCATTTTGAACATCAAAAACTAATCTGTCCTCAATTCCTTTAGATAGAATATGTAAAAGTATGCGTCGTTTTGTTATTTTGTTCTCATGAAGCTGTATTTTATTAAATTCAGCCTTATCAATTATATTGTTTTCAAGCATTTCCTTAAAGGTGCTTCCTTTCCCTTGACTAATTGATAACCACCTAATCATATGTAAATCTCTTAATCCACCTGGGCTTTCTTTTATATTTGGCTCTAGCTGATAAGCTGAATCTCTAAATTTTCTGTGTCGATTAGCTTGCTCCTGAAGTTTGAGTTTGTAAAATTTCTTTATAGATAATGAAGCATTGATGGCCTGATTTATTTTATTAAAGACCTCTGATGAGCCGGTAAGAAATCTGGATTCAATAAGGTTGGTTGCAGTTGAAATGTCTGCATTAAATTCTTGCTTGGTTTCCTTAATATTTCGAACACTATGACCAATTTTAAAGCCTAAGTCCCAGAAATTTGTAACAAATTCACTTATAGCTTCTTGGTCAGTATCTGAAATTTTTTTCTCATACACTATTAATATGTCTATATCAGAAAATGGAAACAACTCTTTTCTTCCGTAACCACCAACAGCTCCTAATGCGATTTTTTTCGAAATAGGTAGGCTTTGCCATACATTTACAATTAATCGATCTACTAAAAGTGTCTGTTTTTTTAAATATGCCTGACTGTTATGATTTTCAAGAAATTTTTCACAATAATGATTAAATTTTTCTTGGTATCGCTTTTTGGATTGAGATAGTTCTTTTTTATTCATCCATGAATTACTTATTCTGTTTCAAAAGGCTTTGGGGTGCCATTGGAGACTGTCAATACTTCATATGACGATTCTGTGACTAGAATTGTATGCTCCCATTGTGCAGAGAGGCTTCTGTCTTTTGTTACCACTGTCCATCCATCGGGCAGCATCTTAATGTCTTTTTTTCCTGCATTAATCATTGGTTCTATTGTAAATATCATCCCTGGCACTAGCTCAACACCTGTACCTATTTGACCATAATGGAGAACTTGCGGTTCTTCGTGGAATACTAAGCCAATGCCGTGACCACAAAACTCCCTAACTACGCTGTAACCCTTTGATTCAGCATAGCTTTGAATTGCATATCCAATGTCACCAAGATGGGCTCCTGGCTTTACTTTGTTAATTCCTACCCACATTGACTGGTAAGTGATTTCACATAACCTTTTAGCTTGAATTGATGGGTCGCCGACATAAAACATCCTGCTTGTATCTCCATGGTAACCATCTTTGATAACTGTAATATCAACATTAACAATATCGCCTTTTTTGAGAAATTTTGGCCCTGGAATGCCATGACAAATTTGGTTATTTACTGAGGTGCAAACTGATTTTGGATAAGGACTGTGACCAGGAGGCGCATAATTAAGTGGAGCAGGGATAGTTTTTTGCTCATTAACCATATAGTTATGACAAATTTTATCAATTTCTTCAGTGGTTATATTTGGCTTTATGAATGGCGTAATAAAATCAAGCACTTCAGATGCTAATTTACCAGCTACCCTCATTTTTTTTATGTCTTCTGAATTTTTAATCGAAATTGACATTGAATAAAGTTTTTATCCAGCTTAATTATTAAGTAATTATGTTATCATATGCGCTTTCGAATGAACGAAAAATTACACATAAACCATTAAGTTTAGTTGAGGGTGCTATTTAATAAATAGTCATTTTAAACCTAATGAAGTGATTAACCCTTACAAGGAGAAATACATCATGTCAATCACGATGAGACAAATGCTAGAAGCCGGTGTTCACTTTGGACACCAAACTCGCTACTGGAATCCAAAAATGGCTCCGTATATATTTGGGGATCGTAACAAAATTCACATTGTAAATCTTGAAAAAACATTACCAATGTTTAATGATGCCCTAAAGTATGCAAAAACTCTTGCTGCGAATAAAGGTCGGATTCTGTTCGTTGGAACTAAGAGGCAAGCTAGGGATATATTAAAAGAAGAAGCAATCAGGGCTGACTGTGCTTACGTTAACTATCGTTGGCTAGGCGGAATGCTAACAAATTTTAAAACTGTAAAACAGTCAATAAAGAGATTAAAAGAATTAGAGGCAATGTTTGAAGATGGCAGTACTGATAAGCTAACTAAGAAAGAGGCTCTAAATTTACAAAGAGAATTCGATAAGCTAGATAGGTCTATTGGAGGCATAAAGAATATGATTTCGTTGCCTGATGCTATTTTCATTATTGATGTAGGTTACGAAAGCGGGGCTGTTGAAGAAGCAAAAAAATTAGGAATTCCAATCATTGGTGTTGTTGATACAAATAATTCGATTGAAAATATTAATTATGTTATTCCGGGTAACGATGACTCAAGTAGAGCGATTCGTTTATACCTAAGAGGAATGGCAGATTCAATCCTTGATGGAAAAAATAAAGCTATAGAAGATCTTGCAAAAATGGTTGCAGAAGAAAAAGCGGCTGAAGACAAGGAAAAATTGTCATCATCTGACGACAAAACTAACTAAACTTAGAATATCATAGGAGTAAATAATATAATGGCTGAAATAACAGCGAGTATGGTAATGGCACTGAGAAGCCAAACAGACGCTCCAATGATGGATTGTAAAAAAGCTTTGACTGAGGCGGGTGGAGACATGTCGAAAGCCGAAGAAATTCTTAGAGTGCGTTTTGGTAATAAAGCTACAAAAGCAGCAGGTAGAGTTGCAGCAGAAGGCGTGGTTAGCTCATTTATATCAAAAGATAAAAAGTTTGGATCATTACTAGAAGTTAATTCTGAAACAGACTTTTGTGCGAAAAATGAAGAATTCTTAAATTTTACAAATAAAGCAGCAGAAGTTATTGTTAATAAAAAACTTAATGATTTAGAAAGCCTTGGTAAGGCAGAGATCGATGGGGTTAGCCTGGAAGATTTAAGAGCCCAATTAATTGGTAAGATTGGGGAAAATATAACACCAAGAAGATTTATTAATCTTAGCGCTAAAGGTTCTTTATATTCGTATATTCATGGCTCAAAACTTGGTGTTATTCTAGATTTGGAATCTGGCAGTGAGGAGTTAGGAAAAGATATTGCAATGCATATTGCAGCTACAAAGCCAAAAGCCATAGATAAAAGTGGTATTGATCCCATGCTCATTGAGACCGAAAGAAGGGTAGCTACGGAAAAGGCAAAAGAAGCTGGAAAGCCAGAAGAAATCCTTACAAAGATAGCTGATGGATCCGTTAATAAGTTTTTAAAAGAGATCACATTGCTTAATCAACCTTTTGTAAAAGACGATAAAATTTCAATTGAAACTCTCTTAAAAAATAATAACGCAACAATACACTCTTTTTATATATATATTGTTGGCGATGGAATTGAAAAAAAAGAAGAAGATTTTGCAGCTGAAGTGGCAGCTGTATCCAAAGGTTAATAAAGTTGAATAGAAGCTAATTTTAAAAGGATTGTAATTACAATCCTTTTTTTTAATCTAAAACAAGCTAAAATAACAAAATATGACAGATACTAAATATAAACGAATTCTTCTTAAGCTTTCTGGTGAAGCTTTAATGGGAAATGATGCTTTTGGAGTAAATCCAGAAATTATCAATAAAATAGTAAAAGAAATAGAGTTAGCAATTTCTATTGGCACTGAGATAGCAGTCGTTATTGGTGGTGGAAATATTTTTCGAGGTGTTGCCCTTGGTGCTGCCGGAATGGACAGAGCTACAGCAGACTATATGGGAATGTTGGCAACAGTGATGAATTCATTAGCGCTTCAGGATGCTATGAAGCATGCCGGAATCAACAGTAGAGTTCAATCTGCTATTAATATAGAGCAAATTGTGGAACCTTATATTCGAGGTAAAGCTATAAGGTATCTCGAAGATAAAAAAATTGTTATATTTGCTGCTGGCACTGGAAATCCTTTTTTTACAACTGATACTGCCGCAGCCTTAAGAGCTATGGAGATTAATGCAGATGTTATGATTAAAGCAACAAAAGTGGACGGAATATTTTCAGATGATCCAGAAAAAAACCCAGGTGCGAAATTATATAAAACTGTTACCTTTGATGAAGCAATAAATAAAAACCTTAAAGTAATGGATGCAACAGCATTTACTTTATGTAGGGATCAAAAACTCCCGATTGTAGTTTTTAATATTTTTAAAGAAAATGCACTAAAAAATATTCTTCTTGGAAAAGAAGAAGGTACTTTAGTTACTATGAACTAAGACAAGGAATCAAGAAGATGAGCGATGTTACAGAAAATGCAAAAGAGAGAATGCAAAAAAGTGTCGATTCTCTCAAGCTAGATTTATCAAAAATACGAACAGGTAGAGCTCACGCAGGCATTTTAGATCATTTATCGGTTGATTACTACGGTGCTCAAACGCTACTTACCCAACTTGCAAATATTACAGTAGCCGATGCAACGACTATCAATATTCAGCCATATGAAAAGACTATGATCCAAACTATTGAAAAAGCAATTCGAGAAAGTGATATGGGTTTAAATCCAGCAACTTCAGGTGAGTTAATCCGTATACCAATGCCTGCTTTAACTGAAGAAAGAAGAAGAGATTTAATAAAGGTTGTAAAGTCAGAAGGTGAAAATTCAAAAATTTCAATTAGAAATATCAGACGTGACTCAAATGAAACATCAAAAAAAATGTCAAAAGATAAGGAAATCAGTGAAGATGATGAAAGAGGTATGCAGGAAACTGTTCAAAAAATTACTGACGAATTTATTGTTGAGGTAGACAGGCTAATTGATGCAAAAGAAAAAGATTTGCTGGTTATATAGACTCGAGGCTTTCATCTGTTATATTTTTTTAAAAAAAGAACACTAAACCCACTGAAGGCTCCTAAACATGTTGCCGTGATTATGGATGGTAATGGCCGTTGGGCAAATAAAAGATTTCTACCAAGGTTGGCTGGGCATAAGAAGGGTCTAGATGCGCTGCAGATAATGGTTAAAGCATCAGTTAGACATAGCATCTCAACTATTACTTTATATGCCTTCAGTACAGAAAATTGGAATAGGCCAGATGAGGAAATAAAAGGGCTAATGGCTTTGTTTTCAGACTCAATTTCTAGCCAAACCACCAAGCTTATAAAAAATGATATACGAGTTCGAATTCTTGGTGATACTAGTATTTTTTCTAAAGAACTTCAATCTAGGATTAAGTACCTTGAAAATGAATCTTCTAAAAATAAAGGGTTAAATTTGAATATTGCATTAAATTATGGTGCTCGTTCTGAGATATTGATGGCAGCAAATAAGTTTTTTAAAAATTCAAAATCATCAAAAATCCCAATGAAAGAAAAAGATTTGAATAATAATCTTTATACAAAAAAAATGCCAGATGTTGATTTGTTGATCAGGACTGGCGGGCAAAGAAGGCTGAGTAATTTTCTTTTATGGCAAGCTGCTTATTCTGAGCTATATTTTACAAATACTTTATGGCCGGATTTTTCTGAAAAAGACTTTGTAGATGCGCTATATTTTTTCCAAAATACCGAAAGAAAATTTGGTAACCTTAAAGGTAACAAGTAATGCTGAAAGAAAGAATACAATCATCAATAATAATGTTCGGCATGTTTGGCCTCACTTACTTTTTCTTAGACTATGTTTTTTTTGAATTTTTAGTTCTAGCTGTAGGTGGATTTTTGTTGCATGAGTTAAGCAAGCTATTAAAATTGCACGGTTTAAGCTTAATGATTTTTTTATTTTTAGCATCAACACCATTGTTTATATATTTCATAGCCACCTTCACATCTAATTTTGGTAACTTCTTTAACCTCTCCAAGAACTCTTACTTTACTAATACTTTATACCCATTTGTTTCAGTTTTTTTATCACTATCAATTCCATTTTTAACTACTTTAAGCGTTATGTTTTGGTTATTTATTGCACCCTTAGATATTTTATATAAAAAACTATCCTCTAATCCAATAGTAAAAGTTTTTTATGGCTTATTTTTAATTACACCAATGCTACTTTCTGTTATGTCTATCTTTGTTATAAATAAAAATATATTACTAGTAATTATTTTAATGATTTGGCTTGCTGATATTGGTGCATATTTTTGCGGGAAAAGATTTGGTAGGATCAAAATAGCAAAAAAAATTAGCCCGGGGAAAACGGTTGAGGGTTTATTTGGAGGATTTTTATCTAATTTAATTTTTATATCTTTTCTTTATATATCTGGATTTTTAAATATATTTGATGGTATCTTACTTGCTTTTCTAATCACTGCTCTGAGTTTATATGGAGATATCTACGAATCATTTTTGAAAAGAATGGCAAATGTTAAAGATAGTGGTAATTTAATTCCTGGCCATGGAGGACTTTTAGATAGGCTAGATAGCTTTTGCCCTACAATTCCAATTCTTTTCGTTTTGTTACGATCTTTTGGGTATATATAAATGAAAATAATTTCAATTCTTGGATCGACTGGAAGCATTGGGAGGAGTGCCTTGGATGTAATTAGACTCCATCCTGATAAATTTAATATTTTTGCCTTGTCTTGTTATGAGAATGAAAACCTACTTCTTCAGCAAGCTATTGAATTTCTGCCACTATATATTGTTACCAAGGATGAGCAATCTCAGTTTAGATTGGTAGCATTATTAAAAGAAAATAATTTAAAAATAGAAGTACTTTTTGGATCCATGGGTTATGAGTTCATTGCAAGTCATGATGATGTATCAACAGTCCTAGCTGCTATTACTGGTGCAGCAGGTTTAAGATCAACATTCGCAGCAGCTTCTAATGGAAAAAAAATTCTTTTAGCTAACAAAGAGTCGATGGTTATGGCAGGTAACTTACTGTCTGAAGTTTGCTCTAAAAATAACGGCATTATTATTCCGGTAGATAGTGAACATAATGCAATATTTCAGGTTATTCATGACCAAAAAAATCCAGATGAAATTAATAAATTAATCTTAACAGCATCTGGCGGCCCATTTAGAGGCACACTTTTAAAAAATTTAGAAGATGTAAGTATTGCTGATGCTTTGAATCACCCTAATTGGGATATGGGTAGGAAAGTAACTATCGATTCGGCAACTATGATGAATAAGGGATTGGAAGTGATTGAAGCTGCTTTTCTATTCAAAATAAACTATAAGAAAATTGAAGTTCTTATTCATCCTCAAAGTATTATTCATTCACTTGTTGAGTTTGTTGATGGAAGTAGCCTTACACAGCTTGGAATACCAGATATGAAAGTACCCATATCCTACGCATTAAGTTATCCTGAAAGAATAACATCTGGGGTATTTGGTATTGATCTGGCATTGTCTGAAGATTTACAATTCGAAGTACCAGACCTAGAAAAATTCAAATGTCTTAAGTTGGCATACTCTTGCTTGGAGCAGGGCGGGAGTTATCCTATTGAAATTAATGCCATAAACGAAGTTGCAGTTGAGGCTTTTTTAGCAAGCCAGTTAAAATTTACACAAATATCAGAACTTATTGAATCAGGACTAACGAATGCAAAAAATTCCAATATTAGCAATATCGAAGATATCTTAGAGGTTGATAAGCAGGCAAGAATTAAGGCTAAAAATTTATTAAAAGGAATGCAATTTGCATAATATTTTATCTTTTATATTTACAATATCGCTTGTTGTCGTCGTCCATGAATTTGGCCATTTTGCCATGGCGAAGTTTTTTAATGTTGGTGTTGAAAAATTCGCTGTCGGGTTTGGCAAGGTTTTGTACAAAAGAAAAGTAGGACTAACTGAGTTCAGTATTAGGTTGATCCCACTTGGTGGTTTCGTAATGTTTCATCAAAAAAGTAAATTACAAAATCTTAACTTATTTGAAAATATCTCTCTGCTCAGAAAATCACTTATCGTTTTAGCTGGCCCCTTGATCAACTTTATATTCGCCTTCTTTTTATTATTATTTTTGAATCAAGGGGAGCAATACAATGTACTCCCAAAAATAACAGCTATCCAATCACAAAGTGTTGCGGCAGATGTTGGTTTTAAAGTTGACGACATTATTATGTCGATTAATAATAAAAAAATTAAATCTGTTAATGAACATGTGAAAGCTCTTGTTGAGTTTGCAAATAAAGATTTAGAATATGTTCTTGTTAGAAATGATATAACGCTTTCATTAACCATAAATAAAAACCAGCGATTAGATCTCAAACGAAACCAAACAAACTTAAATGGCTTATATTTCTTTCCCGCAGGAAACAATTCGCTAGTTATAAGTGAAGTTGTAAGTGGGTCACCAGCTGAAATATCAAATATACAAAAAAATGATCGAGTCATTGGTGTTGATCAAAGCATTGTTTATAGTTCATCTGATTTTTTAAATCTAATTAAAAATAATAAAGGGGAGGAGGTAACTATTAAAGTACTTCGGAATAGCCAGCAATTATTAATCCCAATCATACCAAGATTAAATAATGAGGGTTTAAGAGATAAAGCTATAATTGGTGTGAAGATAAGACCAAACCTGATTAATAAAAATAATTATATTAATATTATTAAAAACAGCGGTTTAAATATAATATCTAAATCTTTTTATGATGTTATTAGTGGCCTTAAAATGGTATCTAAATCTTTTTTAAATATAATTATGGGAAATATTGACTGGAGAATGCTTTCAGGACCAATCTCAATTGCTGAGGTGTCTTCAGAGACACTAACAATGGGAATTTTTACTTATTTTAGTTTTTTAGTATTTTTAAATATTAATGTAGGATTTCTCAATTTATTACCAATACCAACTTTAGATGGGGGCCAATTGTTTTTTTATGCGATTGAAGGAATTTTGGGAAAGCCTCTGGATAAGAAAAAAATGATTATTTCTCAAAGACTTGGAGTGATTTTATTATTTCTTGTATTCACATTAGCAGTATATAATGACGTTTTTAATTTCTTACTTTATCGATGAAAAAATTTTTAATCATACTATTATTAATGATATCAAATTTTTCTGCATATTCAGCAGAAAATGCCTTAATTAGTGATATCAAAATTGAAGGCCTTCAGAGGGTTGAGCCGGGACTGGTTTTTAGTAACTTACCTTTTGAAGTTAATGACCCAGTAGAGGATGTCGATGTAAGCTCTACAATTAAACTTTTATACAAAACGGGTCAATTTAAAGATATTTCGCTCGAGCTCGAAGGCACTAAAATTATTATTATTGTCAATGAAAAATCAGTTATTTCAGAGTTAAACTTTTATGGTGTTAATGCATTTCAAGATGACAAATTAAAAATTGGTTTAAGTCAGATGAATGTTGCAGCTGGCCTTGTTTTTGATAAAACTGATTTAAAGAGAGTAGAGCAAGAAATAGCAAATCAATATTTGTCCCTTGGAAAATATACTGCATCAGTTAAAGCTGAGGCTATCCCTTTGCAAAGAAATAGAACTCAAGTAAATATATATGTTGAAGAGGGGAGTGTTTCAAGAATTAAGGAAATCAATATTGTTGGAAATAGGCTTTACAAAAAAGATGATTTACTAGACCCATTCAACCTTAAAGTGACTAATCTTTTATCTTGGTGGCATAAGGATGACAGGTACTCAAAGAACGTTCTTACTGGAGATTTAGAAAAGTTAAGAAGCTTTTATATGAATAGAGGATATCTTGATTTTAAGATCAATTCTTCCATAATTAGAATTTCTGAAAGCAAGAAGTCTGTATTTATTGATATATCGATAACAGAAGGTGAAAAATATTACATAGGTGGAAGTGAGCTATCAGGAAAATTTGAAAATATCCCTGAACTTGTTTTGCAGGCGCAAATTACAACATTTAAAGGTCAAGTTTTTAATAGGGCTGAGGTAACCGGAACCACTGCAAGACTAAATCAAATATTAGGCGAGTACGGCTATGCTTTTTCAAATGCAAACGCAATACCAGATGTTAATAAAGAGGAGAGGACTGTAAGCTTTAATTACTTTATTGATCCTGGTAAGAAAATTTATGTTCGAAGAATTAATTTTTTTGGAAATGAAAAAACAAAAGATAAAGTTATTAGAAGAGAGTTAAGACAATTTGAGTCTTCATGGTATTCAAAGGAAAGAGTTGATCGTTCGCAAGCGCGCCTTTCAAACACACAATATTTTGATGCTATCGATATTAAAACAGCCAATGTTCCTGGTGTAACTGATCAAATCGATCTTAATATTTTTTTAAAGGAAAGAAATACAGGGAAGTTAATGTTGGGAGCTGGCGTAAGTTCTGGAGAAGGCCTTGTGGGTACTTTTACTGTAAGTCAATCTAACTTCATGGGAACTGGGAACACGGTGAGTGCCTCAGTCAGCACGGGTGAGGTAAATAAAACATATGCTTTAAACTATACAGATCCTTATTTTACTGATGATGGGGTATCTAGGAGTTTAGGGGCCTACAGAAAAGATGTTAATACCAATGATTTAGCAACTGCTACATATAATACATATTCTTACGGTGCTAATATTGGCTTTGGCCTTCCTTTATCAGAATACGATGCTATTGGGGTTCATGCGACCTTAGATGTAACTGATATTGAATTGGGAGTTAACGCAAGTGACGAATATTTAGATTACTGTAAAAATATAAGTGGCAGCTCATCAGTTAGTGGTTGTAACAGTGATTCATTAACTATCGACTCTGTTTTTCAAACAGATACTCGTAATAGTGCACAATTTCCTACTAGCGGTTATTCTTGGAAAGCAACAGGTGAGATTTCCATGCCAGTTTTCGATATGAGATTCTATAAATTTGTAGCTTCAGGAGAGAGGTACTTTCCTTTAAGCAATGATTTGACTTTCAAGGTAAGAGGTCAAGCTGGCTTCGCAGATAGTTATGGGAGTAAAAAATACCCATTCTTTAAAAACTTTTATATGGGTGGCCCAAAAAGTGTAAGAGGTTTTGATCAGGCTTCTATTGGTAAAAAGTCACTTAATTCCATAACTGGGGAATATGAAACAACGGGTGGTAAGCATTCCGCGTTTGCTAGTGCTGAATTATTCTTCCCACCTCCAGGGTTAAAGAATGTTAAAAGCTTTAGATTAAGCACTTTCTTGGAGGGTGGCGGTGTTTTTAAGAATGATTTTGATGGTGATGTGATGAGATTTTCGGCAGGTGTTGGTGCTTTATGGTTATCGCCATTTGGACCATTAACAATTTCATACGCTAAACCTTTAAACGAAGGTACAAATGATGAGGTAAGTACGTTACAATTTGGTATGGGTGGTGCATTTTAAATAAATAATAAAAAGAGGGGTTTAAATGAAAAAATATTTAGTATTAATTACATTAGTAGTATTCAACATAAATTTTGCATATGCTGAGGTTAAAATCGGTTTCGTTGAGGTTCAGAAAATCTTAAAGAATGCACCTCAGACTGTTGAGGCTAATAAGAAGTTAGAAAAAGAATTTACTAAAAGAACTGCGAGATTGAAGAAGGTGGTTAAATCAATAAAAGACAAAGAAAGTGCTTTTAGAAAAAATAGTATGACTATGTCAGAAGGTGAAAGAGCAAAGAAGCAGAAAGAAATACAATCATTAAAGATTGATGCGCAAAGAACTGAAAGAGAAGTAAGGGAAGATATAGATATACGCAGGAGAGAAGAAATTGCAAAAGTACAGGCCCAAGTTAATATTGCCGTTGAAAAAGTTGCAAAAGATCAAGGGTATGATCTTGTGCTTTATCAAGGTGTTGCTTATGCAGGAAAAAAAGTTGACATAACTTCTATTGTTATCAAGGCTTTAGGTAAAATTAAATAATCAATTGACTATATAGGCTTTAGACAGTGGAGGACATTACATCTGAAAAATTGTCACTTATTATTGATGGAAAATGCTCAAACAACAATGTTGTAATTGATAATTTTTCATCACTTAAGTCTTCAAACGATTCATCAATTACTTTTTTTACTGATCGAAAGCTAATTGATGACCTAAGAAAAACTAAAGCAAAAGTAGTTATTTTAAAACACGAGGATCGTGAATTAAGAATTGGGGATTGGATAGTCGTTGACGATCCTTATTTGGCATTCTCCAAGGTCGCAGATTTTTTTCTTCAAAAAAAAATATTTAAATCTTTTATAGACCCTACTGCAAAAGTAGGTACAGACACCAAAATCTCCCCAGATTGCTATATTGGACCATTTAATTCAATTGGTAATAATTCAATAATTAGTCATCGAGTTTTTGTCCAGTCAAATGTTTCTATTGGAAACAACGTAACAATTGGAGAAGGTTCAAAATTACACCCTAACGTAACAATTGGAGATGATGTATTAATCGGTAAAAATTGTGAAATATTTGCAGGAGCCTCTATTGGAACTGATGGGTTTGGTTACGCTCAAGATACTAATGGTGAATGGAATAAAATTCCCCAAATAGGCTCCGTAGTTATTCATGATAATGTTGATATAGGATCAAATACAACTATAGATAGAGGTGCTATAGACAATACAATTATTAAATCAGGAGTTAAAATTGATAACCAAGTTCAAGTGGGTCACAATTGTTATATTGACGAAAATACAATAATAGCTGGGTGTGTAGGTGTTGCAGGTAGTACTATAATTGGTAAAAACTGTAAGATTGGGGGTGCAGCGATGATTCTAGGCCACTTAGAAATTAGTGACAGTATAACAATTTCACCAGGAACAATGATCACAAAGTCTTTAAAACAATCGAATAATAAATATACTGCTATTATGCCTTTTATGGAGCATAAGAAATGGCTTAAGATGGCAACAAAATTAAAAGAAAAGGGAAAATAAAATGGCAGATAATAAATTATCGATGGACATCCATGAAATTTTAGACCATTTGCCTCATAGGTATCCATTTGTTCTTGTAGACAAAGTTACCTCAATGGAGCTTGGGAAAGAAATAACTGCTATAAAAAATGTAACTATTAACGAGCCCTATTTTCCTGGGCATTTCCCATACCATCCGGTTATGCCAGGGGTGCTTATTATAGAAGCTCTTGCTCAAGCAGCCGCATTACTATCCTTCAAAACAATGAATACAAAACCAACAGAAGATTCAGTTTATTATTTTGCGGGTATAGATAATGCTCGATTTAAGAAGCCTGTAAATCCAGGTGATCAAATAATATTACACGTAAAAATCGACAGGATTATTAAAGGAATATGGAAGTATTCTGGAACGGCAACTGTTGATGGTGAAATTGTTGCAGAAGCCAATATGATGTGTATTTTAAAAGAAATAGCTAAGTAACCTTTATGGAATTCGAACAACAAATTCATCCAACAGCTTTAATCCATCCCGATTCAAAATTACATCCAAGCGTCAAAGTAGGGGCGCACTCTGTAATTGGAATGGGTGTAGAAATTGATAAAGATTCTGAAATTGGTAATTTTGTCACCATAACTGGAAATACTATTATTGGTAAAAATAACAAAATTTATCACTACTGCTCTTTAGGTGAAGTTCCACAGGATAAAAAATATAATAATGAAAAAACTTTTTTAAAGATTGGTGATGGGAATACTATCCGTGAGTTCTGTACTTTTAACATAGGCACTATTGGTGGCGGTGGCGAAACTCAGATTGGCAATAATAATTGGTTAATGGCTTATGTTCATATTGCTCATGATTGTAAATTAGGTAATGATATTGTTCTAGCTAACAATACATCACTTGCAGGGCACGTAGAGATTGATGATTTTGCAATTCTTGGTGGATTCACGCTTGTTCACCAATTCTGTAAGCTTGGAGCACATATCATGACTGCCGTTGGTACTGTTATATTCAAGGATGTTCCGCCATACATAATAGCTGCTGGTTATAATGCAAAACCAAATGGTATAAACAGTGAGGGGTTGAAAAGAAGGGACTTTACTATCGAAACGATATCAAATATTAAAAAAGCTTACAAAATAATATATAGAGAAGGTAATACGTTAGATATAGCCAAAGGATTGCTAATATCTCTTGCTAAAGAAAGTGATAAGCAAGGGTCTAATTGGATAGGCCTTTACATTGACTTTATAAACAAATCAAATAGAGGGCTTATAAGGTAAATGCCAAAGATTGCAATTTTAGCTGGTGAAGTTTCAGGCGATTTAATAGGAGGCCAGTTAATGAAGTATCTTAACTCTAGGATTAAAAATCTAGAATTTATCGGTGTTGGCGGACCAATAATGAAAAAAAATGGCTTAAATTCATATTTTGATTATAGTGAGTTAAGCGTTCATGGGTACATTGATGCATTAAAAAAAATATTTAGGTTGTTGTCCTTGAGGAATAATATTATCAAATATTTTTTACATCAAAAACCAGATATATTTATTGGTATCGACGCTCCAGATTTCAATTTTTTAATAGAAAAAGAATTAAAATTAAATCACATCCCCACTTTTCATTATGTAGCTCCATCAGTTTGGGCATGGAGAAAGGGGAGGTTAGATGCTATTAAGGATAATATTGACCATTTATTTTCAGTTTTTCCACATGAACCAAAAATATTTAGAAATGCAAAAGTCCCAGTTACTTTTGTAGGCCATCCATTAGCAAACAAAATACCTCTTAATCCAAGTATGAAAACGGGAAGGGATTTATTAAACCTTGATGCACATAAAAAAATAATTGCTTTTTTACCAGGCAGTAGATCAAGTGAGATCAGATATCATCTTGATTTAATGATTAACACAGCAATTTTAATTAATATAAAGTTTATGAGCTTAAAACTAAAAGCTCCAGATTTTATTATCCCTTTAAACTCAAAAGATAATCATATTTATGCTGTTCAATGCCTTAATTCCTATAGCAATAAGATTGATAATATTAGGCTGATTTATGGCCATTCACATGATGTAATTTGTTCTTCAAATTTAATTATTGCAGTATCAGGTACAGCTACACTTGAGGCAGCACTATTTAAGAAGCCTATGATTATTGTTTATAAAACATCTATATTATCTTGGCTAATTTTTAAAAATATGTTGTTAATACCCTATATAGGACTACCAAATATTTTATTGAAAAAATTTGTAGTTCCTGAATTTCTGCAAAAAAAAGCAAGTCCTGAGAATATCTCAAAGAAAGCTATTAGTATTCTTGCTGATAAAAAGCTACAAAATGAACTAAAATCAATATTTAGAGTGCTTCATATAAAATTAAAAAAAAATAGTTCAGAGATTATTTATAAGAAAATAATTAGATATTTAAAATGACACTTATTTGTGGAATAGATGAAGCTGGTAGGGGACCTCTTTGTGGACCTGTGTTTGCCTCTGCAGTTATTTTAGATAGCGCAGTAGTTTTTAATGGCCTAAAAGACTCAAAAAAACTATCTGAAAATAATAGAAATCTTTTATACAAAGAAATAAAAGATAAAGCCATTGAGTACTCATTTGCAACAGCTTCCGTTGAGGAAATTGATAATCTTAATATCTTACAAGCATCTTTATTAGCGATGGAAAGAGCATTCAGTCTGCTTAAAAAAAGAACTAATTTTATTTATATTGATGGAATATACTGCCCTAATATCAAAAAGCCAATGCAGGCAGTCATAAAAGGGGACTCATTGATTTCAGCTATTTCAGCTGCATCGATTGTTGCTAAAGTTGAGCGCGATAAATACATGAAAAAACTTGATAAGAAATATCCTCAATATAATTTAAAAAAACACAAAGGTTATCCCACAAAAGAACATTTAGCTTTGCTTAATCAATATGGTGTCAATGAAATTTATAGGCGAACTTTTAAGCCAGTACAAAAGTTAATTAATAAGAAAAATACATAACTGTTTATCAATATCAACTTTTTTCCTTAATTTCCAATTTTCTACTGTATCTGAAATTATTTTTTCTTTACTACTAGTTAAGTTTATTGCAAGGCAAAGCCTAATCTTATTATCAAGTATTGCTAGTAGATCTTTTAGTAGCTTTTCATTTCTATATGGCGTCTCAATGAAAATCTGTGTTTCTCTTTCCTCTTTTACTGATAACATCATTTTTTTAATATGGCGTTCTTTATCAATTTTTTCGATTGGTATATATCCATGAAATTTAAATTTTTGCCCATTAAAACCTGATGACATTAGGCTTAGGATAATAGATGATGGACCCACTAAAGGGATAATTTTTATATTATTTAAATGAGCATACTCAACAATTTTACTTCCAGGATCTGCTATACACGGACTACCAGAATCAGAAAGTAACCCAACATCATTTCCCTCTAGGATGGGTTTAAAGTATTCTTTTATGTCTCTATTAGTAGGCCTGTTGGTTTGTTTATAAATTTCTATTGATTGTAATTTGCTATTTAACTTTAATTCTTTAATAGTCTTTCTAGCTATTTTTTCATTTTCAACGATAAAATGCTTTAAATTATGAAGCAATTTTTTTTGCTCATCTATTAAGAAGTTAATATTTTCATTTTGTTCAATTGAAGAAGGTATTATATAAAGTACCCCTACCTTTTCTATTTTTTGCATTATGTAATGTTTATTCCAGCTTTGCTAAGCATATTTACTAGTGTGATTAATGGTAACCCAATCACCGCTGTAGGATCACTACTATTGATTTCTTCCAAAATAGTTATCCCTAACCCTTCAGACTTAACACTTCCTACACAGTCGAAGGGCTTTTCTTTTTCAAGGTAATTCTCAATTTGAGAGAGTGTTATTTTTTTGTACTTAACATCAAAACTAACAACTTTTTTCCCCATAATACCTGTCTTTTTTTGATATAAACAAATAGCACTATGGAAATTCACTCTTTGCCCGCTTAATTCTGTTAGTTGGGATATAGCCGATTTATAATTTAGAGGCTTTTGAATTTGAATATTGTTATATTCAGCTGTTTGATCACAACCAATCACGATTGCTTCTTGAAATTCATTTGAAACTTTTCTAGCCTTTTCTTCTGCAAGTCGATCTGCTGTATCGTATGCTATCTCTTTTTCTATTGCAACTTCATCCATTTCTGGATTCACGATTTTAAAATTTATCATTAACCTTTCAAGCAATAATTTTCTATAAATCGATGATGATGCAAGAATAATTTGTGTCATTTTAAAAGTACTTAAGTCTGAATTTCTAGCAAGGTTTCATTTGGTGAAACTTCATCACCTTTACTTATATTAATTGCAATTACTGTTCCAGATATGGCTGCTTGAATTTCGTTTTCCATTTTCATTGCCTCAATAACAATTATGCTATCACCCGCTTTAACTTTATCACCAACACTGGTTTTGATATCAACAATTTTTCCTGGCATTGCTGTAACAACACAGCCATCATGGGTTGGTTTTGACCTCGAACCATCTGCCCTAGCTATTTTTTTACTTTCTGAGCTGCTCGAAGATTTTGTTGGCTTACTTACTAAAATTTCATCTAATGTCTCAACTAAAACTTCTTCAGAAATTCCATCAACTGATACATAAAAAGGCCTTTCTGTTTCGCTAGGATCACCTGATCCGGTTAAATTGATATGGTAAGTCTCTCCATGCAACGTAATATTAAATTCGGTAGGTGCGTAATGATCTCCTTTCTGTTTTTCATCATCTTCATTTAGGAGGACTTCTGGCTCTAGTGCACCAGCATTTCTTTCTTGTAGAAAAGTTGTACCAACATCTGGAAACATTGCGTAAGTCAGAATATCTTCATCAGTTTTGGCGAAAGATTCTGATTTAGCTTTGAGGTTTGCTACTTCTGGTTTTAACTTATCTGCTGGTCTTGATGTGATTTCTTTTTGGTCTCCAATAGCTTTTTTCTTTATATCAATATTCAATTTTCCTGGAGCTTTACCATATTGGCCTAGAAAATAATTCCTAACTTCGGTAGTGATCGTTTTATACCTCTCTCCAGTAATAACATTGAGGGCTGCTTGGGTCCCTACAATTTGAGAGGTTGGAGTCACCAATGGTGGATAACCTAAATCTTTTCTTACCTCAGGAATTTCTTTTAAAACTTCAGCCATTTTGTCCAATGCGCCTTGGTCTTTTAACTGATTAGATAAGTTTGAAATCATCCCCCCAGGAACTTGATTGATTAACACTTTCGGATCTAAGCCAGTAAATTTAGATTCAAACTGCCAATATTTTTTCCTATTTTCCTTCAAGTAATCCGTTATTTCATCCATCTTCGATAAATCTATATCAGTTTGATAGCCCATATCTTCAAGCGCAACAATCATTGATTCTGTCGTTGGGTGGCTAGCACCTTCTGAGTAACTTGAATTACATGTATCAATTATTGTTGCTCCCGCTTCTACTGCGGATACAAGATTTAGTGAAGCAAGTCCCGAGGTAGCATGACAATGCATGTGTATCGGTAGGTTTGTATTTTTCACTAGTGATTCAACCAGTTCTTTTGTAACATTAGGAGTCAACAGACCTGCCATGTCTTTAATTGCAAGTGAGTCACAACCAAGTTCTTCTATTTTTTTAGCTAGTGCCACAAAGTATTCAATATTATGAACAGGGGAGGTTGTGTAGCTAATAGTTCCTTCGGCATGTTTTTTATATTTTTTTACTGCTTTTATTGAAACCTCAATATTCCTAACGTCATTGAGCGCATCGAATACTCTAAAAACATCTACACCATTATCGGCGGATTTTTTTACAAACATATCTACAACATCATCAGAATAATGCCTGTAACCCAACAGATTTTGACCTCTTAATAACATTTGAATTCTACTATTTGGGAGTGCTTTTCTAAGCTTAATTAGTCGCTCCCACGGGTCTTCTTTAAGGTAGCGAACACATGCGTCAAAGGTTGCTCCGCCCCAAGCTTCAATAGACCAAAAATTTAATTTATCAAGCATTGGACATACTGGCAGCATGTCTTCAGTTCTAAGTCTGGTTGCTATATGGCATTGATGCCCATCTCGTAAAACTAGTTCTGTTATATTAATTTTCTTCATATATTTTATATCCCCTCATGTGCAGCAATTGCAGCGCCTATCGCTGCCGCAATAACTTCTGGCGGCAGTTCATCTTCGTAATCAGTCAACTCTGGATGCATATCTACAAAACTAGTATTGAATTCAGCGCCAATAAAATTTTCATTTTTTAATATCTCAAGATAATAAGGTATGGTTGTTTTAATTCCAAATACACCTATATCACCTAAGGCTCTTCTCCCTCTATGAATTGAATCCGACCATGTCATTGCCCATATTGTTAGTTTTGCACACATTGAGTCATAATAGGGCGGTATAACGTAACCTGTATAAATTGATGCATCTGTTCGAACTCCTGGCCCCCCAGCGGCATAATATCTTGTTATTTTACCAAAGGATGGTAAAAAGTCTTGCTTTGGATCTTCGGCATTAATTCTAAACTCAATGGCAAAGCCCCTGTATGAAATTTCCTCTTGTTTGTATCTTAATTTTTCACCACTCGCTATTTTTATCTGTTCTTGAACTATATCGACACCTGTGATGGCTTCCGAAATAGTATGCTCAACCTGAAGTCTGGTATTCATCTCCATAAAATAAAAATTGTTATCGGTGCCAAGCAAAAATTCTACAGTACCTGCATTCTCATAACCAACAGCTTTTGCTGCTTTAACTGCTAAATCACCAATGTAATTTCTTTGATCTTCACTTAATTGAGGCGAAGGTGCGATTTCAATAAGTTTTTGATTTCGTCTTTGAATAGAACAATCTCTTTCATAGAGGTGTATGGCATTTCCATGACTATCAGACAATATTTGGACTTCGATATGTTTTGGGGTTACAACACACTTCTCCATAAATACTTCTGGCTTGCCAAAAGCTTTAGTTGCTTCTGATATAACTCGGTCATAATTAGAATTTAATTCATTGTCATCATCACACCTCCTAATCCCCCTTCCGCCGCCGCCGTTTGTTGCTTTAAGCATAATTGGGTATCCAATATCGTTCGCAAGAATAATGGCTTCATCCAGGCTGGTTACATTACCCTCACTGCCAGGAATAACTGGTATTCCAGCATTAATCATAGCCTCCCTAGCTTGAATTTTATCCCCCATACGCTTTATTAACGTAGAATCTGGGCCAATAAATTTAATATTTCTTCGCTCACAAACCTCTGCTAATTCTGGGTTCTCAGATAGAAATCCATACCCAGGATGGATAGCATCACATCTTGCAGTAACCGCAAGATTAACAATTCTATAGGGGCTCAAATATCCAGATAATGGATCGGAACCGATGAAGTAAGATTCATCTGCTTTTTTAACATGAAGTGAGTGCCTATCTGCTTCCGAGAAAATGGCTACACTTGTTATACCCATTTCCTTACAGGCTCGTATTATGCGGACTGCAATTTCACCACGATTGGCTATTAAAATTTTTTCAATCAAAAATAGAATTCCTTGAATTTTATTACAGGTTCTTACTGAGTTTTTGTTTAAATATTTTTTTTATATTATAACATGTGAGTTATTGCAATTCTTACAATATCAAATAGTAATTATCTTGAATTATTTAAATAATTAATGATTATATGCTAAAATCTCGCTTTAAATTTTAGCAAAAGTTCTTAACTTCCAAGTAGTTAGAATTTTAAAGTTCATTATTATATATAGGAGTTGTTATGGCTGTTCAGAAAAGTAAAAAATCACCTTCAAAAGTACGTATGCGCCGGTCACATGATAGCTTGTCGGCACCTGCTCTGGCGATAGAGCAAACAACTGGCGAAACTCATTTACGCCATCATGTTAGTGCTTCTGGATTTTATAAAGGTAAAAAGGTTATAGCCACCAAAGGTGAATAAACCAACTATAGCTTATTAAAATTATGCAACATTCAATAGCTATTGATGTAATGGGCGGGGACCATGGAATTAAGGTTACCGTCCCTGCATCGATTCAAATTCTCAAGCAGTTCTCAAATATCAAAGTGATTCTTGTAGGCAAAGAAATTGATATAAAAAAAATGCTTGCAAAACATAAGTCAATCAATCACCCCCGAATTGAAATCCTTAATGCAACTCAGTCTGTCGAGATGGATGAATCACCACAATCCGCCTTGAAGAATAAAAAAAATTCCTCTATGAGGTTAGCAATTAACTTACTTAAAATAAAAAAAGCATCTGCTTGTGTAAGTGCAGGCAATACCGGTGCTTTAATGGCAACATCTCGGTTTGTTTTAAAAATGTTACCTGGTATCGATAGGCCAGCCATTGCTTCGAATCTTCCTAACGAAAATGGATCTACTTGCATGTTGGATTTAGGAGCTAATACTGATAGTACCCCGGAACAACTCCTGCAATTTGCTTTAATGGGTGCCATGCTCACAAGTGCATTAACTAAAAAGAAAAATCCATCAGTTGGCCTTTTAAATATTGGGTCAGAGGATATCAAAGGTAATGAAGTTGTAAAAAAAGCCTCTATATTAATTAAAGAGAGTCATTTAAATTTTTACGGCAATATAGAGGGTGATGACATCTTCAAAGGAACCACTGATGTCGTTGTGTGTGATGGTTTTGTTGGAAATGTGGCATTAAAAACTACTGAGGGAGCAATTAAAATGTTTGGCAAATTTTTAACTGCTGAATATAAAAAAAATTGGCTTACAAAAATAGTGGCTTTAATTTCAATGCCACTCTTAAGAGCTTTTAAAAAAAGACTTGATCCTAGAAGGTATAATGGGGCTTCTTTTTTAGGTCTTAATGGTATTGTAATTAAAAGTCACGGCGGTGCTGATATTTTAGCGTTCAAGACTGCAATTATTACAGCTATAGAAGAATCTGAAAATAGAGTTCTTGAGAAAATAAAAAAACAAATTAAAATTGAGACCCAATAAACCAATTTAAAACAATATGACATTTTCCAAAATAACAGGTGTTGGTAGCTACCTTCCAAAAAAAGTTTTAACAAATAATGACCTTGAAAAAAGTTTAGATACAACTGATGCATGGATAACTTCAAGAACTGGTATTAAAGAAAGACATATTGTAGGCCAAAATGAGTTAACTAGCGACTTGGCCTATGAAGCAGCGAAGAATGCAATTGAAAATTCTGGGATGGAAGTAAGCAGTATCGATCTTATAATTGTTGCTACAACAACCCCTGATAAAATTTTCCCAAGTACAGCATGTATCGTTCAAACAAAATTAGGAATTAAAAATTGCCCAGCTTTTGATGTGCAAGCAGTATGCAGTGGCTTTATATACGCTCTAGCAATTGCTGATAATTTTATTAAAACAAATTCAGCTAATAATGTGTTGGTTATTGGTGCTGATTCTATGTCAAAAATTACAGACTATTCAGACAGAAGTAATGCGATCTTGTGGGGCGACGGGGGAGGCGCTGTTATTGTCTCATCATCAAATGAAAAAGGTATCTTATCTACACATCTTCATGCTGATGGTCAGTATGAAGAACTCCTTCATGTTCCAAAAAAGAATATTGATAATAAAATTCAACAGACAATTGAGATGCAAGGAAGCCAAGTTTTTAAAATTGCAGTTAATACACTGGATAAAATTGTAGATGAAACACTACTAGCAAACCAGCTAGAAAAAAAAGATATTGACTGGCTTGTTCCTCACCAAGCGAACATAAGAATTCTTGAAGCTACTGCTAGAAAGTTAGAAATGAGTATGGATAAAGTAATTGTAACAATTGACCGACATGGGAATACTTCTGCAGCATCAATTCCACTTGCGCTGGATGATGGAATAAAAAATAATAAGATAAAGCCCGGGCATCTTCTCTTAATGGAGGCTTTTGGTGGTGGTTTTACATGGGGCTCGGCATTAATAAGATTCTAAATGATTAAATATACCGTTACATTCCCTGGTCAAGGTTCTCAGTCAATCGGAATGATGGATAATATTGCTCATGCTCCAATTATTAAAAAAACATTTATCGAGGCTTCGGACATTCTTGGAAAAAATTTTTGGAGTATGGTTACGACCGAAAATAAAATAATTAATCAAACAATAAATACCCAACCCTTAATGCTTACTGCAGGTGTAGCAACCTGGAGATATCTTCAAGAAAATAATTTGGATTCGCCTAGCTTTCTTGCAGGACATAGTTTAGGTGAGTTCACAGCACTAGTTGCTGCTAAATCATTATCTTTTGAAAATGCTTTAAATATTGTTACAAAAAGAGCGGAATTGATGCAAAATGCAGTGCCCAAAGACGAAGGCGCAATGGCTGCAATTATTGGCTTAGATGATGAAAAGGTATTAGATATATGTAGTCGTAAAAAAGAAAATGGTATATTAGAAGCTGTTAATTTTAACTCTCCAGGCCAGGTTGTTATTGCTGGATCAAAAGTCATTCTAGAGAAGTCATTACAGAGTTTTAAAGATGAAGGTGCTAAAAGAGCTATTTTACTTCCTGTTAGTGTTCCTTCTCATTGTAAGTTAATGGAGCCAGCATCAATTTTGTTCAATGATTATTTAAAGGGAATTAGTTTTAATAGCCCAGAATTTCCTATCATTCAAAACTTTGAAGCAATCCACTATAGTAATATTGATAAAATTAAATTAGCTCTTGTGTCTCAACTATTTAATCCTGTTAGATGGACAAAAACTATTGATTTTATTTCCTCAATGGGGGTTGGTTTATTCATTGAAGCAGGTCCCGGTAAGGTGTTAACTGGTTTAAATAAAAGAATTAATAAAGAAGCTTCTCATATTTCAGTTACAAATGAAGAGGCCATAACTGAAATATTATTACAATTGAAGGGGTAACTAATGAACGAGCAAAAAATTGCACTTGTCACAGGCGCTAGCAGGGGTATTGGGGCTGAAATTGCATTAGAGTTGTCTAAAAATGGTATGTTTGTTATTGGAACGGCTACTTCAGATGGAGGAGCTAAATCTATAGAGGAAAACTTTAAAACTAACAAACAAAAAGGAATTGGATTAGTTTTAAATGTTAACGACAACAAATCGATTGAATTTTTAATACAAAATATTGAAGAAAGTTATGGAAGTATTAACATTCTGGTAAATAATGCAGGGGTCACCAAAGACACGCTCTTGATGAAAATGAAAGAGGAGGATTGGGATGATGTTATTAATACAAATTTGAAATCTGTTTTCAAATTAAGCCAATCTGTAATTAGAAAGATGATGAAAAATAGATACGGGCGCATCATCAACATATCCTCTGTGGTTGGCCATACAGGTAATGCAGGCCAAACAAATTATACAGCTTCAAAGGCGGGTATGGCTGGATTTACAAAATCTCTTGCTCAAGAAGTAGGGAGTCGGGGCATCACAGTTAATTGTGTAGCACCAGGATTTATAGATACAGACATGACAAAATCTCTTCCTGATACCTATAAAGATCAGCTATTAAGTAAGATTCCTCTTGGGAGGCTTGGAAGTACAAAGGATGTTGCTCATGCCGTGACTTTTTTAGCATCGGATCATGCTGGCTATATAACCGGTGAAACACTCCATATAAATGGTGGAATGTTAATGATTTAATTAATAATATCGTTATAAATCAAATATTTATAAATTTTTTCTTAATTTTTACAAAATAGTTATATAAATTAACCATTCATTTGATAAAATAGCGTCAGCATTTTATTTGTTTTTAAAAAAAGGGGTTTACTACATGTCAGATATCGAGCAAAGAGTTAGAAAAATTGTTTCAGAACAACTAGGCACTGATGATGATAAAATAAAAAATGAATCATCATTTATCGATGACCTTGGTGCAGACTCACTCGACACAGTTGAGCTTGTGATGGCTTTAGAGGAAGAATTTGATACTGAAATTCCTGATGATGAAGCAGAGAAAATTACAACAGTTCAGCAAGCAATCGATTACATAAACAAAAACCTTAAATAACTAATTGTCCTAATTAGTAATTCGATTGGGGATAGCCATGACTAAAAGAAGGATTGTAGTTACAGGACTTGGTTTGATAACGCCAGTTGGTATTGGTGTTGAAAGTTCATGGAAGAATATCCTTAATGGTGTTTCTGGTATTTCTAATATTACAAAGTTTGACACTCAAGGTTTTAAATCTCAAGTTGCAGGTGAGGTTAAAAATTTCGATCCTGATCTATATTTAAATCCAAAAGATTCTAGAAGAATGGACACCTTCATGCAATTTGGTTTAGTTGCAGGTATTGAAGCATTTAAAGATTCTGGTCTTGAAGTGACTGAAGAAAATTCGGAAAGAATTGGTGTATCTATTGGCTCTGGAATAGGAGGTATAAACTCCATTGAGGTAACTAGTGGCAATTTTGATCAAGGTGGCCCAAGAAAGGTTTCTCCTTTTTTTGTGCCCGGTACAATTATAAATATGATATCGGGTAATTTATCTATTATGTTTGGTCTAAAAGGACCTAATATTTCAATTGTAACTGCTTGTACTACCGGTACTCATTCAATTGGCGACGCAGGACGAATGATCGAGTATGGGGATGCTGACGTTATGATAGCTGGTGGCTCTGAAGCAGCAATCACAGAGCTAACTGTAGCTGGGTTTTCTGCAGCTAAGGCACTTACTCAACGTAACGATGACCCAAAAACTGCGTCACGACCTTGGGATAAAGATAGAGATGGTTTTGTTATTGGTGAAGGTGCCGGGGTTATGGTACTTGAGGAGTACGAACATGCAAAAAAAAGGGGTGCAAAAATTTATTGTGAGTTAAGCGGCTTTGGGATGAGTGCTGATGCATATCATATTACTGCCCCAAGCATAGATGGACCTAAAAGATCAATGATTAATGCTATTAACAATGCAGGAATTAATTTAGATGAGGTTGGATATATAAATGCTCATGGGACATCTACGCCGTTAGGCGATTTAAATGAGGCTAATGCCATCAAGGAAACATTTGGTAAACACGCATATGATTTAGTAGTTAATTCAACAAAATCTATGACGGGACATTTATTAGGTGGTGCTGGAGGAATAGAGTCTGTATTTACAGCTTTAGCCATTCATCATCAAGTTTCGCCACCAACAATGAATATCTTTAATCAAGATGCTGCATGCGACCTAGATTTTGCAGCAAATGAAGCAAAAGAAAGAAATATAAAAGCAGCATTAAAAAATAATTTTGGTTTTGGTGGAACAAACGGTAGCCTAATCTTTAAGAAATTCTAAAAATTCAGCTAAATTGAAAAAAAATTTTTTAATAGATGGTAATTTTTCAAAAAATATTAACCCATTCGACAGGGGGTTAGCATATGGTGATGGTGTTTTTAGGACCTTCATAGTCCATAATGGTCAACCAGTAAATTGGAATATGCATTATAAAAAATTAAAATTTGATGCGGCCAAGCTTAAAATTAAAATCCCGCTAAAAAAAGATATTCTTCTTGATATTAAGAAATTATTCACAACAAAAAACACTCAAATTGGTAAAATAATAATTACTCGTGGAGTATCAAATCAAGGCTACCAATTCAATAAAAGTATTAAAAGTACACGTATATTATTAAAAATTAGGTATACAAAAATAAAGAAAGAGTTATATTCAGACGGTGTAAAGTTAATGATATGCAAGACGAAAGTATCAGATTTGAATCAATATAATGGGATTAAACATCTAAATAGGTTAGATAATGTCTTAGCGAAATCTGAATTAGGTAGCTCGGTGTTCGACGGTTTAATGCTTGATAAAAATAATTATATTAATGAGTGCGTAAGTAGTAATATTTTTGCCAGATATGGAAAGGTCATTATCAGTCCGAAACAAAATATTGGAGGAGTATCTGGTGTTTGTAAGGAGATTATTATTAAAAATTGCGATTCACTTGGGTTTATTTTTAAACATGCAGACATCAGCGTGAAAAAATTGAAGAAAGCAGATGAAGTTATAATTACAAATTCAGTTTTTGGTTCATTGTTCGTAAAACAGATAGAGAAGAAAGAATGGAAAGAAGGATTATTTGCATCATTAATTAGAGATTTGATTATCAAGCCAAAGAATACATGAATATATTGTCTTTAAAAAAAATAGAATTTATTAAAAAAAGAAAAATTTTAATTATTATCTTTTTTATTCTGTTCTGGCTGATAAGTTACTTATTTTTACCTTTAAATATTACAGAAGAAAATGCAAGCTTTGAGGTTGCTAATGGAAGTAATTTAACGCAAATCACTAAACAGTTAGTAGAGGTTAAGGTTCTTAGGGAGTCATTTAGATTTAAATTACTTACATTTATTTTTTCAAAAAGTGAAAGTTTAAAAAAAGGTCATTACAAATTAGAATCCGGTGCTACAGCACTTGACCTTCTTGAAATGCTTGCTAATGGAAAAGAGACTTTATACTCAATTTCAATTGCTGAGGGATTAACCTTTGATGAAATGGTGGTAAAAATAATAGCAAATAAAAATATTAAACAAACTCTTAAATCTTACGATGAGAAGGATATCTTAAAAGTAATTTCTTCAGATAAAAAATTTATAGAAGGTTTATTTTTTCCAGATAGTTATTATTTTTATAAAAATACAACAGACGTTGAAATACTTCAAAATGCTAATAATATTTTAAAAAGAAAGCTCCATAGCGCATGGCAAGAACGAGCAGTTGAATTACCCTACAAGAATATGTATGAAGCTTTAATTGTGGCATCAATAATTGAGAAAGAAGTGGGGGTCCTTGAAGAAGCATTTGTTATTGCTGGGGTTTTTGTTAATCGTCTGAATATTGGTATGCCTCTTCAAAGTGATCCAACAGTAATTTACGGTATACGTAAAAAATTTGATGGGAATTTAAGAAGAAAAGATTTAAAAAAAGACACTATATTTAATACATATACAAGAAAAGGAATTCCCCCGTCTCCAATATCCCTCCCAAGCTTTAACTCAATAAAAGCTGCCTTAAATCCAGCCAAAACAAATGCTCTATATTTTGTAGCTAAAGGTAACAGAAAGCATAAATTTTCAGCTACACTTAAAGAACATAATAAGGCAGTTCAAAAATATCAAAGATGAAAAGAAAACCTAAATTTATTACGCTTGAAGGGGTAGATGGTGCAGGTAAAAGTACTCATATAAATTTTATCAAAAAATATCTCGTTGATAAAGGAATAGATTATAAGTTTACAAGGGAGCCTGGCGGTACTGTTCTAGGTGAAAGATTAAGAGAAATTTTACTAAATGATGATATGCACCCAGAAACAGAATCTCTTTTAATGTTTGCAATAAGGTATGAGCATATAGATAAAGTTATCAATCCTAACCTTGCCAATGGAGTAAGTGTTATCAGTGATAGGTTTACTGATGCGACATATGCTTATCAAAGTGGTGGAAAATATGTTGAGAAAGAGAAAATTACAATATTGAAAGATTGGGTGCATAAAGATTTAATTCCAGATTTAACTATTCTTTTTGATCTACCTATAGAGGTAAGTATGGATAGACTTAACAAGGTCGGAGATCTTGATAAGTTTGAAAGGGAAGAAAAAAGTTTTCACGAAAGAATTAGAAACACTTATTTAGAATTAGCCAAGAATGAGCAGGGTAGATTTAAAGTGATAAATAGCAATCAAAATATAAACATAATTCAGAAAGAAATTTATTTAATATTGAATGAGATTTTTACGTGAATATTTATCCGTGGCAAAAAAAAACATGGGATTCATTATTTTTAAATAAGACAAAGATGCCTCATGCATTTATATTTTATGGTACTCAATCTATTGAAATAAATTCATTTGTTAGTGAGTTAGTTAAATCTATTTTATGCTCTAAACCTTCTATTGATAATTTTGCATGCAATGAATGTCAAAATTGTCTATGGGGTGAAGCGAATCATCCAGATCTAAAAATAGTTGATAACGATCTTGATAAGGATCAGTCAGCTAATATTATTAATGTATCGAATGTTAGAAAGATTAAAAAATTTTTAGAACTAACTTCCCATCAATCAAACGGGAAGAAGATTGTAGTTTTATACAATGCAGAAAAATTGACTGTTGCAGCGTCAAACGCACTTTTAAAAACTATTGAAGAACCTCCTAATGATTGCTTAATTATTCTTACGATTAATGATTTAGCCAATATACTTCCAACAGTAACTAGTCGTTGTAGATTGGTTTCCTTTCCTAAACCAAGCAATGTGGAAGCAAAAGAAGTTCTTGAGAAAACAAATAATAGCGACCTAATTCATAATCTAAACTTATACAATAATTCACCACTGGAACTTATTGATGATAAAGATAAGTTGCTTAATGTTAACACCATCCTGATTGAGCTCAAGAAAGGGAAGGAAATAGATTTAATGAAAATTAACAATATATGGATTGATAACGGTCTTGTGTGGATTGTTAACTTACTTCAAAAATGGTCTCACGAACTTTTATTATCCAAACTATCTGGTGGTTATACCTACTTCCCAGGTGACAAGCAGGTGGTTCATGACCTATCATTAAAAGCAAATTTAAGTAAATTATTGACCTTTCAAAAAAGCTTAATCAAAATAAAATCATATGCTAAAACAGCAGTTAATAAAGAGATCAACTTAAATTCAGTTATGATTGAGTATAAAAAAATTTTTAACGCTTAATTATGTACATTGACTCTCATTGCCATATAAATTTTCCTGAACTTAATGAAAAAATTGATCAGGTTCTCGATAACATGAAAAATCATAATATCTCTCATGCATTATGTGTGAGCGTGACACTCGATAAGATTGATGAAATCTTGAGTTTGGCAAATAAATATTCTAATATTTATGCTTCTGTTGGCGTTCATCCGGACTATGAAAATATCGATGAACCAGATATTGATACGTTATATCGCTACTCAAAAGAAAAGAGAGTTGTTGCCATTGGCGAGACCGGCTTAGATTATTTTAGATTAAAAGGCGATTTAGCTTGGCAGAGAGAAAGATTTAGGATTCATATTCGTGCAGCTATCAAATCAAAGCTCCCACTCATTATTCATACAAGAAGTGCCCGAGAGGATACAATAAAAATTATGAGAGAAGAGGGTGCTCATTCTGCAACAGGTGTTATGCATTGTTTTACTGAGTCATATGAGATGGCAAAGCAAGCAATTGATCTAGGGTTTTATATTTCTTTTTCTGGGATAATTACTTTTAAAAATGCTGAAAGCTTAAGAGAAACCGTTAAAAAATTACCAATTGAGAATATTTTAATTGAAACTGATTCACCCTATTTGGCACCAGTTCCAAATAGAGGTAAGTTAAATGAGCCTTCTAATGTGAGATTTGTTGCAGAAAAAATTGCAGAATTAAAAGGTATTTCAACCGAAGAAGTTGCTGAAATTACCACTAATAATTTTTTCAAGTTGTTTACTAAGTGCAAAAAACTTTAACGATACTTGGAGCAGGATCAAGTGCAGGAACGCCAGTTGTTGGCTGTAAATGTGAAACTTGTTTGTCAGCAAACCCTAGAAATAAAAGGACTAGATGCTCTAGTTTAATCACCCTTAAAAATGGCAAAAATATTCTTATAGATACTGGTCCAGATTTAAGAGAGCAGTCTTTGAGAGAGTCAATTTATTCAGTTGACGCAGTTCTTTTTACTCATGCACATGCTGATCATTGTCATGGTATTGACGATTTAAGGGCCTTCTGCCAAATCAATAAAATCCAAATACCCTTATACGGTAATAAAAATGTTATGGAACAACTGATTCATAAATTTAAGTACGCAATGATAGAGCCAAAAAATTTTTGGGAAATCCCTGTTCTTAAACCAAATATAGTGGATGCGCCATTTCAAATTTTTGATGAAACAATTACTCCTATTCCAGTTAAGCATGGCAATAATAATATTAATGGGTATAGAATTGGAAATTTAGGCTACATAACAGATGCTTCTGAAATATCTGAAAATTCAATGAAACTTTTAGAGGGTGTTGATGTTCTACTACTTGATTGTTTAAGAATGGAGTCTCATTTTACACATCTTTCTTTTCCTGAAAGTATTGAAATTGCGAAGAAGATTGATGCAAAAGAAACATATTTGATTCATATGACACATAGCTTAGAATATGAGAGTTTAAAAAAAATGTTACCAGAAGGTGTTTATGTTGGTTACGATGGTTTAAAATTAGAAATTAACTGAAAAATAAGGATTCAATATGAAATATAGTATGAAATTTATTACTGCCCTGGTAATGCTAATAGGATTTTCTTTTAATGTTCATGCTGATCATCATGGAGAGAAAAAAAGAGTTTTCACTGAAAATGAATTCATCTCTCTTTTTAGTGGCAAGCCAAAATCTAGAGTCCTTAAATATTTAGGTAAGCCTGATAGTACAGATATGGCAATTAAGCCAAAAGGCGCCAGCTCTGTTTTGGGTCGTCCGACACTTGATAAAAAAAATCCAAACAAAAAGAGTAAAATTGAAATGTGGTACTACAATAATATTGTTGAGTATTCACCTAAAAAAACCTATCTTAAAGTTGAGTTAACTCTTATTAATGACCGAATAGTAAATATAGGTTTCTTTAACCAATAAAAAACCACCCAACTAGGGTGGTTTTTAAATTTTTCTTTAATCTTGACTTAACTAGCCCAATTGAGCTGCGACTTTTTCAGAAATAAGTCCAAAAATCGAACCTACAACCATCGCTATAGACATAGTTACTACTGGATTTGATACTGCTATTGCCATAACATCCATATCACCACCATTATTGAGCAACATAAACCCAAATGTCGCAGCATAACCAAATACATTAGCCGGAATATTTCCTAGTGATGGAATAATTGTTAGCGCCCAAACAGTTATACCAACTGCAATAGCCCAACTTATTTCAGCACCAACATAAGCATTTATTTGGCCATATAGTAATACCGCTACACCGGCCAATACTGCTCCAAATACATTAGCGCTTATATTTTTTGTAAGCGCATCTTTGCCAACAGTAAAATATGAACCCCAAGCAATAAAACCGCCCCAAATTGCAGCAGCACCAATAATACTGATTACACCAAGCGCCAAGTACGTATAAACCGCAGCACAAATACCTAAACTTATTCCTAAAGCGTTTTTCATTCTACTTCCTCCTGTTGAAGTTAAATTAAAATTTAATTTATCAATTAAAATTAACTTAGCACTTAACCGACAAAATTAAATGAAGCTTTAATGCAAAAATTAATTATTTTCATACCCACATCTAGGCTATAAAATATAATTAAATTCTACAATGACTCACGAATTTTTTACTGTCAACCTTTTTTTTAAGCAAGACTTGTAATTTGTTTTTATTAAGACTAATGTTAATCATGTCTACTTTAAATAGGAGTTAAAGTAATG
>Ga0209830_10000718_pt1 | contig 32517 bp, 20 predicted proteins | sample ArcticOcean_MG_C_12_FD_187439 | JGI IMG/M metagenome (GOLD analysis project Ga0209830, IMG submission 187439) | Marine microbial communities from western Arctic Ocean - ArcticOcean_MG_CB8_130 (SPAdes) (version 2) | ecosystem: Environmental > Aquatic > Marine > Oceanic | place: Arctic Ocean...
CATCATTATTTTTTAACAAACTTCGCGCGCAAATCTCATAAACACGTTCTACTTGAATTATCAATCGTTTTAAGTCGTCAATCGTGTGCGTAAAACTGCCGCGCGCACTAAAACAAATATCACCTAAATAAATAAGGAGAACTGGTTGAAAAGAGCATCACTTTTTTTTTATTTTGTGAGAGAGAAATAAAGTTTAGTGTGTGACTTTAGCTACTATTTACTAAGGAGTTACCTCCCTTCAAGACGAGTTGCCCTAAATAAACTGAAACCCGCACGCATTATCTAGAAATAATAAAGCATTAATCATAAAGTGCATTGTGCTCTCAAGCTTTGAACACTCAAGCGCATCTTAATTGTAAATTTAATGGGAAAAAAGTATTTCATGTTTGTGCGGTGCTTGTTATGCGCAGTCACAACAACAACGTTATTTTTCAATTTTGCTTCGATATCCTGGATATACACTAACTTCTACGGTCCGGCCGTTCTGTCTCAGCATTATTCTTGAAAGTACAAAAAACGTTAGCAATAAAGCACTTCTTGCATTTGACTCGGTTGAGAGCGTTTCATTTTTTTTAGCGATATGAGATTCACCCAAGCGTTGGTCATAAAGACTTTTCGTATATTTTTACAGATTTTAGATGAAAACTAAAAATTAGGTGATGAAAACTTGGAAAAAATATTTGTATTTTCTCCTTTTTAAAAATTTTGCTTAGGGTGTGCCATACCCTAAACTGGTTGACCAAAAAAGTGATACTCTTTTCATCCTTCCCGCTATAATTACGAACTATTTTTGTTTCTTCAAAAGCGTATTTACGAGGCGATGATCTTTTTTATTTGAATTTATATTCTTTCACTTTGCCGTCATAATCGAGCGCTTGTCCAGTTCTTTTCACTCGAAGATACGCGTCGAGTGCTGCGGTCACCCGTGGCGGCCAGCGACCGGCAACTGTGTCCGTGGTCCTATACAGTGCACAGGGAGTATCGTTTCCAAACTGCGCATCGCCCTCGTTAATGCCAGCCGCGATATCGAGTTGTTGCTTTAATTGCTGTTCTAATAACTTGCTCGCATACGCGACGTCGCCAAAGCTTCGCACACCTTCAGCAGAATCTTTTTGACCAAATCCGCGCCCGGAAGTACATAACGTTTGCCATTCGTATTCCGCTTTGTCAAGGTCGCCGCTACCCCAATGAAACGCCGTCAAAGCGGCGCGCATATCCCAAAATTCTGGATCTTTTCGTAAAATTGTTTGCGCTGTTTTCACGGCCAATTCGTCTTGATTGATTTCAAACGCCGCTAAACTATAGTTTGCGAGCGCAATTTCACGCATCGAATCATCCTTTGAAGCTTTTAAGAAATCATTCATAGCGTCTTGCCATTTACCAATAGCGCCTTTTGCGTTTCCTAAATTATTGAGCACCGATGCATCGGCGCCTCGGTTACCAATCCGTTCATCGATATCGATAGATTTTTGTAAATCTTCAATTGCGAGTTCCCATCGACCGGCTTGTAAACGAATCGTACCTCTGTTTGAATAACAAGCAGAATTTTCAGGAGCTAATTCGATAGCTTTTGTCCACGCGTCTTCTGCATCTTCGTATGTATTCGCATTCATAGCCTTGTTGAACAATAAGGAGAGCTGATTCATATCAACAGAAGACGACGAGGCTGAAGCTACGTTTCTCGCCGTCGTTGATGTTGTTGTTGACGATGCAATCGGAAGGCAAAATGCTCCAAGAATACTCATCGCAATAAATGCGCGTCGACTATTATTATTATTATGATTATTATTATTAATATTGTTATTAATGTTATTATCTTTTCTACTAGTAAAAGACTCGAACGGAAAAAGCAACTCATTTGGAACGTCGTCTCGAAATGGTAATCCTTGCCTCGCTCCTAAATGTTTTGTTTTTTCTGCTGCGATATACGTCGCGAGTCTCATTGTCGTCAAAAAATCAGCACCGATCGATATACCTTTCGCAATAGTTCCAATGAACGCATCTCCGCACCCAGTCGTGTCCATAATATCTTCTTCTTTCAACTCTATCGCTGGTTGAAAAACAACTCGCGCACGTCTTTTTCCGTTCAAGCTATAAATCGATTCACTCAAAAGGGCTTCTTGAGGAATTTTATTATTAGTATTATTTATATTATTATTAATCATTTTCTGTTCCATTTCGCAGATGATTTCATCTAATTCTCTGTCATTAACAACAATAGTTTCTCCTCCTTTCCGTTCTTCTTCTTCAGTTGTAAAAAGTAAGCCAACGGAGCCACGATTGCCGAGTGTCGCGATTAAGAACGAACATTCGTTCGAAAGAGTTGAAGTAGCCATTTCTATTAACGCAGTACCGAACGAATTCTTATCGTTTGGATATCTCTCTAAAGGGTACGTCTTTGAACAAACGCAGAAATTGGCGAGCGATAACAAAATGTCCAGATCCTCTCCGCGACATCGTTCGGCTTCACATAAAATAGGAATATTTAAACTCTTTGCTTTCTGCGCTATTCGAAGCGCGACGTTCGTTAATCTTCCATCGAAGTATACTAAGCTAATACAATTCGATTTGTCAAACAACGCGTTGATTTCTTCGTTAGATACTTCTTCGTTTTTTAATGGCTCGTTCGAAGGCGTATGGATGCACGTCCGAGTTGGATCTGTACTCGAATCTTTGACGACGATGATATACGTCGAAGGCGATGTGCCTCCTCTTTTAAGCTTCGACGTATCGTAACTCTTTCCTTCTTTCTTTAGAATGTCGAGGATATTCGAACCTATCGAGTCGATCCCAATCTTCGTAAACAATATAGCTTTCTCTTTTTTCTCGAGTGATAATCGAGCAACAGCTGTCAAGGCATTTGCTGCATTCCCGCCAACTTCCATTACAAGCATATCGCTTCTCGTTTTCTCATCAGGCAAAGGAAAGCGTTTGAGTGTTGCTATGATATCTAAACCACACGATCCGACGCCGAGAACGTTGTTTTTTATATGAAGATGATGATGAAGATGACGATGACGAAGTTGTTTAATGAGAGCTTTTTGTTCAAGTCGTTTGCTCGTGCTAAAGAAATGAGAGGAGGATAACGATGACTGCATTAAATAACAACCAATAGGCATGGTCTCTTTCCTGAAACTAAGCGTAGTACAGCAATACTATATTGTTCCGATAATTAAATGTATTTCTTATTACTGTCTTATTCTTATTAGGTATTTTTGAAAACTATTTTTTAATATTGATGACACTGCCGCTATTAAACAGCAACACCTAATAATAAAAGGAAACCAAAATAAAAGATGTCAACGCAACACGCATATCATCATACTGTTTATAATAATTCTCTCAATAATAATCGTGCGCTCTCGAATCTCTGTGAATAAAATAATGAAACAACGTTATTAATAAAATGACTGCTACTGCGAACAATAATAATAATAATAATAATAATAATAATAATAATAATAATAATAATAGTACTGGTAGTAGCTCATCGTCATCATCAACAACAAAAACAAAAACAACATCATTTTATGCACCGCTCTGTGTGTTCTCCTCGTGCTCGTTCGTCTCTATCGTGTCCATACTGTTTATTCAACCGACGACGACAGAGAATAATGATAACGCGGAGAACAAAACCAACAGAATAATAACTATCATAATCGTTTTTATATGCTTATTAGCATTCATGATAACTATATTTGGTGATCCAGGGGTTTGCATACCAAACAAGAGAAGAGACGAGATGCTAATCAGAATCGAGCGGTTGAATCATCATTATCATCGTAATAATAATAATGATATAGATGCAATTACGTGTGATTTGAGAAGAGATGAAATAAATAATATATGGACGAGGAAAATGAACAGGACGACGAATGTTGATAATAGCGGTGATGACGATGAACAAGAACGCGAAAAGTATTGCGAAGTATGTAATATTTGGCGTCCCAAAAAGGTTTCGCATTGTAAAACGTGCAACGTCTGTGTCCGAGGGTTCGATCATCATTGCGGTGCCATTAATAATTGTATTGGCGATGGAAATTCGTTTGCGTTCCTGGTTTTTATCGTAACGGAATCATATTTGGCCGTTTCATTCTTTTGGCGAGCGTTCGCGCGATTAGAAACATTCGGTTTCCCGTTCTATGAAAGCAGTTGGAGAAAACCATTTGTTTTTTTAATCGCGTTCATTGCATTCGTATGTTTACACGGCGCTTGCATGTCTTTGTTTTCATTGTTCCACATTTATCTATACGTGAGAAACGTAACAACGAAAGAGTTGAGCGATTATCTCAAGTCACGCGGGGGCTACCGCAATATAATCGTTAGCGCCTCTTTTCCTTCTTCTTCTTCTTCTTCTTCTGTAGGATATCTATCACAATCGAATAAGCCGCCGTTCTCGCTAGTTATTCTTAACGAAGCAATATCTCTCAAGCGAAGAGTTTGTAAATCATTAATGAATTTCCGCCTAAAATCACAGACGATGCTAAAAGTTTATGAAATTCGTAAAGCGAATAAAGCGCAAAAAGGTGCAGATTATTATGATGATGAAGAAGAAGAAGAAGATGATGGTTCAACTTTTGTTCTGTAGTTTTATTCTTGACATTGAGTGTATGCGTATTTTTTGTATTATTAGTAGTACCATCGGTAATAGTAGTAATATATTATATTTTGTTTTCTTTGTTACGGTACGATTTATTATTATTTAACTCTTATTTGATTATCTTCGCTCGATGGAAAATGCACGCTGTGCATTTTGCGCAGTTTCGGAAATTTTCTGCACCCAAGCGTTCTTTGGATTACGCAATTGTCTACGAAAACCTTTGAACGCATTTTGGACGTGCTGTGATGCACTCATCATCGAAATCGTCAACGACGCTGTCTTATTTTTCCCACCTTTACTCTTCTTCTTTTGTTGTTTCGGTTTCTTCATCTTTTTTTTGTTACCATCGTTGTCATAGAGTTCGGCGTATTCATCCTCCTCATCATCTTCCGTTCGCAAGCTTTTAAGGAGCTCTTCTTCTCTCTGCTTCGCCTTAATCGGTGCCATTTCTCTTCTCTCGTCTGGCATGAAAACGTTATAATAGTTCCATACTCGTTCCCAAATCCAATTCGTAGTGCGCACTCTGTTCACGATTTCTGGTCCCATTTCTTCAGGCGTTGGAGGCGTATAAAGCTCCGCCGCCGGGCCGGGCATTCTCCATTCTTCTCCCTGTTTATAAAGAACTGGATCTTGGTTTTCCACATTCTTCGGATCGACCGTAGCTAATCGTAAAGAAATTTCAGAGTTTGGTTTATTTGTGAACATTTTTGCTCTCGCCGCGACGTCTACTGCGTTTTCCATGATGGCGACTGATTTATCCAGAGGGCACAATCTTGTATATTGACCTAAATATTGGTCATATTTCCATTCGCCGTATTCAATGAAACCGTTACTATAGACACCAACGCCACAACCATGCTTTCCATTATTTTGCCATTCTCCCATGAACATATAGCCATCTGTGTAATATATGCCCAACCCGTGCATCTCTCCGCTGTTATAAGCACCTTCGTAAACGTCCCCGTCCTCGTAATGAAATACGCCCAAGTGTTCGCACTGTCCATAAATATCGACTAAACCTTCGTAACTGTTGTTGTTATTGTTATTATTAAACAAAATTATTTATATAATTGTAAGAAATGAACATTTTGTCAGTATGTATGAAGAAATGATGATGAAGAAGAAATGATGATGATGACGATGACGATGATGATCATGATGATGTGAGAGAGGGCTTTGGGTTAAAAAAAAATCACCTCTCTCTGTCCCTTTTAAACGCAATCAATCGGCCACGGTGTGTGATAGGATATTTAACTCTCATCATGATCAACAACACACGCACACACACGCACACAAATCATCATCATCATCATCATCATCATCATTATCATCCCCTTCGTGAGTATATTTAATCCGATTCAATATATCAATAAACACAATAAATATATATATAAAAAGAAAGAAAGATAAGAACACAGAAAACTTACTACGCTCCATCTTGAAAACACACGCAATCCCAAGTATAGTTCTTTTGTATCTCGCCCTCTCTTAAACCAGGTAACGCAGTGAAACGTCCAGCCGGGAACGGCGGTTCTTCATCGATCCCAGACGTGTTACCCTTTAGCCTCCCTAGATCATCTTCTTCGTTATATCCAAAACGTTTCTCGTTCGGGAAATTCACCATTTATTTCCTCCTCCTATTTTTATTTATTTATTTTGAAGCGCGTTTCTTTTTCGTTTTGGTTATTTTCTTCCCTTTTTCAAAAGATCAAAACCGCGCGCACCCCGACAGCCCGATTCACGATCAATCGATCAAAATCAATCGCTGCACTCTTCCAAATAAAAGAACGAGAAGAACTCGAAATCAAAATCGAAAATAAAAAGGAGAAATAACTTATTAGCATCATCATCATACAATATAGTCATAGACGATAGAGGGAGAGTAATAAATAATAATAGTAATAACAATAATATACAAATACAATACAATACATTGATCGTTTTATTATCATTATTGTTGTATAGTATATACATAATTAAGAGAGAGAGAGAGAGAGATTTGAAAGAAGAAAGAACAACACACCGGAAAAGTTGAACAAGTACATCAAGTAGTAGAGAAGAAGAGGAAGAGATCGTGTGTCTCGGAGCGAGAGCGGGAAGATAATGTCGTCGTTAAACAATAATAATATCAGTAATCTTCCGCATCAAATCATTAATAATACAACGACTGCTGCTGCTACTACAATGAAGCCGAATGTTATGTTATCCAATAATGGTGGAAATATACTACATAATATGCAACCTCCTCCTACAACTCTCAATTACACAACACAGCATCAGCAACAACAACAACAGAGACCGAATTTGGTATTGAAATACAAAAATACTCAAAACACATCGTCGCTGAACAACAATACATCATCGATATCAATAGAAACAACAACAGTTGAAGAATATCTACTTCAACAGAAACAACAACAGCAACAACAAGAGAAACGGACGACGATAATAAATGATAAGCAAAAAGAAGAAGCAACACCGCAATCAAAGTTAATAGAGAAAAAATCTCCAACTCCTTCTTCGCAGCAAGCAGTAGTAGTCCCCGCTGTTCCAGTTGTTCACTCAAGATTATACGAAGAGATGGGAAAAATTCTCTCTTGTTGGTACGCAAATTGTTTGAGTTTAAAAGCAGATGCAGTTAATCCAAACGCGAGTTGGAAACGTTCAAAGAAGTTTTTCAACACGGATGATAAAAACAAAGGCGAATGGATTTGCGTCAAATGTTCAAAGAAGGAAGAAAACGAACAACTTTTAAATAATAAAACTAAGGAATTATCGCAACAAACAACAAAAGTAATCGGTTCTCCTATCGTAATTGATCTTGTCTCGTCCGACGACGATGACGAAGGTGGTGTTGGTGGTGATAAAAAAGAGGCACCAAAGAAGAACATCATTCTCATCAAAGAGAAAGAAGAGAAGAAGAAAACATACTCATCAGCAACAGCAGCATTAGTATTAGCACAAGCCGGTGGTGTTAAAGAGAAGGAAGAGAAGAAGAAAATAAACTCTGTAGTAGCACAAGCCGGTGGCGGTGTTACGAAAGCGATTGGTAGCTTGGATGGGAATTTTTACATCGTCCCAGACGAAGCCAAAAAAGTTGTGCCAAAAATAGCTACAACAACAACTACGACTGCAGCAGCTCCTAAATCTGCACAAACGTACGCAGCAGCAGTTGTTGTAAACAAAAACGTGAATAAAACAGCATCAGCAGTTCAGCCACGAAACATTCTTTTAGCTAAGACTGATACTGCAAACGCCGCTACTACTGCTACTATTATTACGAATCCTTTGGCAAAAATCACTGCAACTACTGCTGTCGAACAAACGTGTATAAATATAAATTCTCAACAACTACAACAACAACAACGACAACAACAACAACAACAACAACAACAACAACAGGCTACGAATACTCCTAAAAAACAAAACCAAGTATCGCAAAGAGAGTTACACGCGTTGTTAGACGATGTGCTTGCCTCTGCTCATGAGGTGGACTTCAGTGAGCTAAAGCCCCGGAAACGAGCGGAACCTGAGAGACTCACGTTCAGCGAAATCGTTCAAGTCAAAACAAAGAAACATAAAAGTTTTCACCACAACGAAGAAAAAAAGAAGCACGCAACATCAAACAACGGCGGCGACTCGATGAAGACGCAGGAGCCTGATCCAATACAAATTGACCCTAATTGGCCAAAGTGGCGAAAAACGTGGGAAAGAGAGAGAATCAAACAACGTTTGCTCGCGTTTAACGATACGTTAGATATTGGAGATGTAGAAATTTCTGGTGACATGACTTGTCCAAGATTTTGTTCAGTGATAGAATTGTGTCCAAAGAAATCTGAATTCGCTCTAAACGAACCGCCTCCACCAACAAAAGCGAGAAAAAACGAAAATGAAAATGAAAACATTCATAAAATTATTTCGCTGAACAAAACTAGACAACGACCTGCATTTATAAGGAAGGTGAATCTGGCACAATTATTGGAAGAAAAATTGGTCGAACCAGGGCAAGGTGTTTTCACGATGACTTATCAAAGCAAACAATACAAAGCAGATGTGAACATTAAAGGGAAAATCTTTTGGAAAGGTCAATTTTTTCTCGAACCAGCCGCGTTCAGTTTGGCTGTAAAAAGAACTACAAATCCAAAAATGATGTTTTCTGATCCGTGGAAAGCTCCTGGAGGAATTCAATACAACGGCGACTTTATCGATGTTTTGAGAGAGAAGTATTTCAAAAAGACTAAACAGCACGAATTTCTTGGTCTTGAGACCCGACCACTTGCGGTTCGTGCAAAAACGAATGCAACGACGCTAAATGTTCCGGGAGGCAAAAAGAGTGTTCCAAATCCAATGGGGAGAGCGCCGACGCCGCCTCTTTTATCAAAGATTGCAAGAAAAACGAGTTCTCACGGTCCTTCGGAAGATAATAATTTGCGCACACAACAAAAGCATCAAGCAACGCATCACTCGAAAAAATTGCCAACGATGGCAGTTATCCCGCCGGGAGGTATCATGATCAGCAATAGCAAGAGCACTCGTTCAAAAGAGTCCCTTGAACGCGTTGATTCTGAAAGTAAAGAAGCCGAGCCGCATGATAATGCAAAATCAACCTCGGAATCATCAGATTCGGAATCAGAATCGGAATCGTTGTCTTCAGATCACGGAATGGATAATAATAACGATAACTCGATGCTCAACGGAGGAGCAAATGATCTTAAGTCGATGCCACAAGGGGGTTTCAACATCGATAATGTTGTCGTTGATGATTTTATGACCACAGTAGAAGCTGTCGATATTGCAATTAATCATCGTAACGGCTCGCTCATCGATGGATTAACGCGCAAGAGAAGAACTAAAACCGAACGAGGCGGAGCTTTTGATGAAAAACGAAATAATGTCCGACCTAAAGGTAACTACAAACAATGGTTAGGGTTGCAGCAATCAAAGTTAGGATTGCCCGAAGAAGAAGAATTGGTGTGATACGTTTGTTGTCCTTCTGCTACGACACAGTCACTCCATTTTCTTTCGTTTATTTTTCTTAGAGAATAGATATAGAAAAGAGAGAGATACCTTTTATTCATGATAGCTGCGTTAATTAACTAATAATTTCGCGATTGTACTAACAAGTAACAGTAAAAAAAGCCAATAAATAATCAAACTTCTCTTGAACGATTTTAGCATTTTTAGAGGCGTGATAAAAACCGTCTTACTTGTATACGACATACTAGTATTGTGTTTGCAACGTTTAAAACCTATCACCTACATATATATCATTACGGCAAAGGTGGTGGAGGTGGAGCATCTGCTATCACGCCATGCGCACTTGGAGGTGGTGGAACTAGCACTATCGCCGCTGCTCCAATATCGCTCCGCGGAGGTGGCGGGACATCAATCACATCTCCGCCTGGAGGAATCTCTGGAGGGGGAGGGGGAGCTTCATTCATATCCCCAACTTCATAGTATTGCTGCTGCTGTCCCCATTGTTGATAGTATGCCATTTGTTGCTGCTGCTGGTAATAGTATGCAGCTGTAATCGCAGCTGCGTCGTTTCCATCCTCTCCGCCGACGAGACCAGAAGCAAACATATATGGCGTTTGAATCATCATCGTCGGCGCTAAAACATTTCCCTTCTTCCTTTCTGAAGCAATATTAACAACCAATGGCTTCGTACAACCTTCAACCATATTACCATGCACTGCCATGATCGCAGACATTGCTTGTTCTTGATCCATCATCTGAACAAAACCGTACCCTCTTGACATTCCAGTCGAGTGATCGATGACTAATTTTACGTTTTGAACTAAACCGTAAGGGCCGAACAGAGTTTTCAAATCTTCATCTTCATAATGAGTTGGCAAATTTGCAACGTATAGCTTCGCATCTTCGTTCACATCTTCCTGATCTGCCGCGGTATCATGTCCACCACTACCTGCGTTATTAATTGGAACTTTTGGTTCATTCTTTATTCTCGTCTCGACTATCCTACCTTCGATCGTCATACCGTTTGTGGGCGGAATCGCCGAACGAGCCTCGACTTCCGTCGCATACGTCACAAATGCGAATCCCTTACACGCTGTATTCTTTTCTCGATCTGGAACGACGTCGCATTGTATGACTCTCCCAAACTTTTCAAAAATTGGTCTCAACTGCTCGTTCGTCACGTGTGGCGGCAAATTAGCAACGTATAGCTTATTCTTATCATCTGGATTACCACCAGTTTGAGCTGCTGCTGTTGTTGCGCCAGCAGAAGCGGGAGCGGACTTTGCACCGGCTCCTAATCCAGAAATTTTTGCATTCGATGGATTAAACTTATCAGCATCTGCATAGCTCACCCCTCGCATAGCGCCTCCACCACCAGCGAGTGAACTCGGATCCACTCCAATCTCGGAAAGAAAATCTGAATACTTATCTTCAATACCGTTACAAACATTGCTACCATGCACTCTTTCCATATCCCTGAGATACATTTCATCCGTTTTAGCTTTAATATGATCAGGTAATTGATATAATAATGCATTTTCTTCTTCTTGCTGTAACCTCAACTCTTGCTCGTCGACGTCGCGTAAGGTACCGTTCATAATTGCCAACTGTCGCAACTGCTCTCTCTTGTGTTCGTTGTTATCTTCTGCCACGGGGACGAGTAATTTTTCAATCAAATCACACGCATGATCGAGATCAACAATAGTATCACCCTCCACTAAAACATGCAAAGGTTCGTCAATTGATACGTCTTGTTTACCAGATCCTTGTTTCACAGCGCCTCTTCCGCGAATGACAATTTTTGTATTTGTTTCCATTTGCATCTTCTTTTGCGTATTACCGCGAGGGCCGATTATTAATCCAAAAAAGTTATACCCAGGATGTTCTTCGACTGGAATATAAATTTTTCTCCGTTTTCTTGAAGGAAGGTAATCAGCCGGTGGCGTGAATTGCGAGCATTTGCGAGCTATTTCTTCAATAAGTCTTCCGCGCTTCTCGTCGTACTTATCCTTGTGCAACTCAGACTTTGAACTGACTCTGTGACCTTGTGCGTCGTATACTGGAGGCGCGTCATCTTTTGGTTTCAAAAAATTATCTTCAACTTCTTTTGGAACGAATTTGCTATTTTTTGTTTTCAAAACGTCTCTTCCATCGCAAAAAATGTCCTCTCGAAACGGTAAGCCTATCAAAGCGTTTCGGTTACATTTCTCTAAATCTTCAAACATTTTCATTAGCTCTGGATCATCGCGAGCATTATCTGGAGCAGATCGAATACCTGTAAGAGTTGCTGGAATTTGTACGCGTAAACCACCAGATATAATTATTGTCCCGGATAACGGAGCGTTGTTGTTTGTTTTTTTCTGTTGTTGTTGTTGTTGTTGTTGTTGATTTTTAGGTGTTTCACTATCATCATCGTCTTGTTGTTCTAACGTCGTCGTCGTAGGTTGTGCAGTTTCCCAACGATTCTTTCGTTTCCTTTGCTTCTTCTCCGAACTTAATTGCGTTTTAGCTACGTCGTCGTCGTCGTTATTGTTTTCTTTATCATTATTATTAATAGTAATATCCTTCTCAACTTTTTTCTCTTCTTCTTCGATCGGTTTAGTAGCAGTGATGATTTTCCCCCAACGCGAAGTCATCGTATTATTGTTTGGTTAATATCTAGTTTTTATAAATCAGCGATGATTAGTAATGATAATGATAATAATGATAATGCTGCTGATGATGATGCTGTTCTTTGTCTATTTATCAGTTTGGTGTGGGTGTGACGAAAAGTCCACGAAAATAATAACAATACAAATAACGACGGCTGCTGCCGCTAAACGCTAAAGCGTAGTAAATCCAAAAAAACTGTTTTCTGTTTTCGCGTCAAAAGCACATAAAACCTCAAGAACGACCACGCACTTCTATATCCACGCGTCCGGGCGAACTCTCTCTTTTATAAATATATATAAATGAGAAGACGATGTGTAGAATCAATATCGAGTGCGATACTGACTACGCGTATTTTGTCATTTACTCGACCACCGTCATCATCATTACTACTAATTTCTCCTTCTTCTTCTTCTAGTTCTTATTCAACATTCAACAATAACAATAAAGAACAAGATCGTAATAGGAATCGAAAGAAATTACCACCACCAGTAGTTGATTTGAATTTAGATTGGGGCAATAAAGTCTATCGCGGTAATGCGACTGAATATGCAGGAGTAAAAGTGACTTCAAAGTTAGTATGGCCAATACCATTACACGCTTTAGTGCAATTGAATCCAGAGTTGGGAGCCGTTTTAGAAGTTTCAAAACCGACCGATGAAGAAGCAGCAGAAGCCGATAGATTCTTATCAGTTTTAAGAAAATCGTCATCGCAATCCTTATTATCATCAGACGCTGCCAGAAACAAGGAATACGACGATGATGATGATGATGATGATGGCGAAGAGAGCGAAGATGATGACGACAAAGAAGATATCAACAAAGACGACAACGAATTAATGAATGAAACAGAAAAGACAGCAAAGGCAAAAACAGAAAACACGGCAACAATAGCAAAGAAGAAGAAGAAGAACACGAAGTATGCAACGAATATATTTCCTTCGACAATGCCGTACGCGCATTTATTCGAAAATATTTTACTCGAAGCGAGAGAGCATTACCCTGGCGGTTCTAATTCGCAAATAACAAAAAGACAGCTGACGAAATCATCATTATTGGTAATAACGAAGGAACTCCTTGAAAGCGTTGCGGAGGAAATGCAGGTTTATATTCGTCCCTTACCAAAGGAAAACGAACGCAAAGTTCTTCTTTATCGCAAAGCACAGGTGCGATTAAATTTTTTGTATTCCTTGACAGAACATTGGAGAAAGCAGGCGAAAAATGGAAAAGAACTCGTGACTTCGAAAAAAACGCTCGCCGCTGCGATTTGGAGAAAGTATCTAGAAAGCGTCGAGCAAGTGCGCAGGGAAAATGGTGAAGATTTTGTTACCGATCTCTTGGTTACAACCGAAACGAATGATGAAAAAGAAGATGAAGACGATGATGTCGTTGTTAATAGAGAAAAGCGTTTAGAAGTGAAACCGGTTCGTACGGGTGGCTGGGCAGCCGGTTCGCAGCACCGAGTAAAATCGTACGTAGATTCGTTATCAGAAAAAAATGCATCGTCGTCACAAAAGAAAAGTTCGTCGAGAACGAATGCTGCAAAGACTGTCGTTGTTGTTAATGATGAAAAGGAGGAAATAGTTGTAGAAGAAGAGGAGAAAGAGAAAGAAGAAGAAGTAGCCGAGCGCATGAATTATCCAGAGATTTTCAGCCCGGAAGATTTGATTAGTATTTTAGTAAAAGCTAGAGCGAAAGATGTGATGGCCATGCGAGTGAGAGAAAAGTGCTCGTGGGCCGATTGGCTCATTTTATGTTCAGGAAAATCACCAAGACACATAACCGATCTCGCACAAGCGGTCATGTCTGAATATAAAAAAAGAGCGGCATTGAATCCGAAAACGAATAAAGTAGTAAAGCCTTATATTGAAGGCGCAAAAGCAGATAGAAGTGGTAGTGGTGACGAAGAATGGAACGCAGTTGATTGCGGATCGTGCGTCGTACACGTGATGTCCGATCGAGCGAGGAACCATTATAATATTGAAGAATTATGGGCCGACGGAACGGAGAAAAAACATAACGGCGCAGAAATATTAACAATCGAAACGATTAAATAATAATCGTATGTACTGGTATGATTGAATAATTGTATTACTACTCACTCTTCTACACTCTAACCCAGCATCGATTACAATCACCAACACACGTTCCTTCGCAATCTACTGTATTACCTAACGCTTGCGGTACTCGACACACGTACTTTGCAAACGCCGGCGTGCCTCGTTTCATGAAGAAGTTCTTCTCAATATGATCGACTGCACTTGACATGACTTCCAAATCCATGGCTAATATTTCGGGTATTTTTTCTATAATTGTATCGATCCTATCTCGCGAGACCCCTAAAGTTTCGATATATTGTAATCTCTTCTCGATCTCGTCGTAGTTAGGGATCTCTCGCGTTTTCTCGTTACGCCAATAATCTTGCTTTAGCCATCCAAATCCTTTCTGCATTAATAAATCTGCTTGTTCGTCATCGAACCCGAGTTCCATTATGAGCGCCTTCGACGCAGCCCAGTTAATCGTTTCATCGTCACTTAAAATATCGCACATCATTGATTGACTGTTATTATGTGATTTGGAGACCTTCGCTTTCGTTGTCCTCATTCTTCTTCTTTTCATTGACGTCAGTGATGAAGTTTTATTGTTATTGTTATTATTATTATATGAAGTAGATGATGCACTCATTATTCGAGAAATAGACGTTGCTGCTACTATTGATAACATTCTTATTATTCTTATTATTCTTATTATTATTATTATTATTATTATTATTCTTATTATTTGTTTAACGCGTCAAGTGTTTGATGCCGCGCGAGTTGTTGCGTGTTCTTCTCTCGTACTAGTAGTACTTAGCGAGATGAATGAAAATGAAAAATAAAATGTTAAAATCTCGCACAAAATCATCCGTCACGACAGCAGTCAATTAGGTGTTATTAGGTGTTATTAGGTGTTATTAATTTAAGCAGACAAGAGTCTACTCGTACTATCTACCGCCAACGTACGTACGCATAGAATGAAAATAAAAAATAAAAAATAAAAAATAAGCTTCGTACTGACGAATGATGATGACTGATGACTGATGACAAATGGCAGACTGATGATGGCAATCATCGTAATGAGAAAATTTACGTACTGTTTATCATCTGCTGTTGTCAGACAGTGTCAGCAGACGTGTCAGAGATGTCAGAGCAAAATTTCAAATTTCAAAAACTGAAAAACAACTTTTACTGAAGATGCTCCTCCTCCTCCTCATACACCACTCATCATACACTCGTCATACACTCGTCATACACTCGTCATACACCACTCATCATCAGCAACAACAACAAACATAACACAAACATAACGCAAAATAATCAAATCGATCGATCGATCGTATACAAAATAATGGGGAAAGGAGGAAAATTAGTACTAAAGAATGTTAACGATAAAAAGATTTCCAAGACTGAACATAATAATAATAATAACAATAATAATAATAGTAATAATAATAGTACTAGTATAAAACAAAATAGGGGTTTAAACTGTTGTTGGGCAAAGAATAAAACGACCGGTTTGCCGTGCATGAATAAGAAACAAGAGTTGAACGCAATACCTTACTGCTCGAAACACTTGGGAAAAGGAGATGGGGCGTTTTCAATCAAAGACCACGAGATATGCGGTAAAATATTAGTCGCCAATTTTGATCTTCCGAAAGGCTATAAGTCCGTATACTTTGGCACGAGAAAACCGATAAAGATGTTGAACGCGCATCGACAAGATTACATGTTATCCTTTTGGAAAGGCGGCGGCGTCATTGATCCGCAAGATTATTTAGAGGGTTCGAAATTACAATTCATGTCGAACCCGGGGCCGAACGAACGATCCAACGTGACGTGTACGGATCGCATGTTTGGCGATACGAGAGACGTTGGAATCGTTGGACGAGAGTACAAATGTACTGACTTCATTCCGAAAGGGACGCAACTGCTCCAATTTTACGGACATAATTGGTTTTCTGCTCGTGGAATTAAACTCGTCGATTGCGGGACGAAGAAATACCCAGCTCCATTGAGAAGAAGAAATAAGAAACCGTTGGAAGAGTAACTAAGAACATAATGGTATAAATGCTCAGATCATACACGCACACAAATATAGACAGACCTCCCCCCCCCACGAGCACACACATGAAAGATAGAGAAAAAAACCACGCAAAGTTTATTTAAGTACTTTTAGAATATCTACGTACTTTATTAGATTAGAGTTGCCAACATATGATACCTAATACACTAATAGTCACGGTGCCTTTTTCACCCTTTTTTATAGTTGCTGATGATGTTCAACATCCCTAGTTCAACTTTTCGAATTTTCGAATTTTCGAATTTCTTGTCCCGCAAACGTCAAACATCATCAAATCAAGCAGGAACAGAAAAAGGAATATTATTTAATAGCCTGATAACGGAATTACCCCGAAGAAGAAGAAACAAAGAAGGAGAGAAAGAAAGGCGATGACTGCTAATAAGAACAACAAAACGAAAAAAAGAGCGACTGCTACTGCTGCTTTGAAGTCATCACAACAACACGAACAAGAGGAACGAAAACGAGATGATGTTGATGTTAATGATGATGATGAACACAAAAAAAAAGAACAACGAGCAACAAATTCGCCGCACGAAAAATCTATGGCGATCCTAATCGTCTTATTAGCTTTCGTGAGATTGTTCTATAGATGGTATAATAGACCTCACACGTTCATATCGTGTACAGATGAGCAAGCATTCGTTAAAGAGAGTGAGAATTATTTACTGCCGTGGGAGTTTGAGAAATTAAAAAAGTGCACGATGGAACATCCTCGATTGGAGAACAAGAACGCTTTACACAAGTCGTCGTTCGCGAAAACGAGAGGGTTCGTCGTTAAATTCAACGAAGAAGGAATTAGTTCTTTTATTAACCATCCCGATTACGGCGATTGCTTTGGCGAGTTGTTCAAGAAAATGCGCTTACCCGATACGAATGCATACGTGTTCAATACGCTTCTGTGCGAATTATCTGAGTACGAAGAGTGGAAAAACAACTTGACTGCTGTTGGTTTACATTTAGATCAAACAGTTGGCATGCAAGGCTTGAAAGCAGATCATCAGTTTTTAGCGCACCAAGTGAACGTGTTCTACGTCGATGTTGCGGATGATATGCAAGGCGGAGAACTCGAAGTTTGGAAATATGGAAACGGCAGTTTGAAAGAAAACGAATATTTGAAACCACACAAAAGCGTTAAACCCGTTGTGAATAAGCTCGTTGAATTCAGAGGAGATTCTTTTCACCAAGTGAAAGCGTACCATACACGTGCAAATAGTCAAATCAAACGATTATCGATCGTTCTAGAACAATACAAAATTAGAGAAGAATTTATGGAGAACACGATTGATTTTCTCGAAGCTCTAAAGGCGAATATGACGATGATGTAGAGAGTTTTATATAATATATTCAATTTTAATAGCAGTATATATATAGTATATAGTATATATATATAGTTAATTAACTCGCTCGCGATTGCGTAGCTCCAATTTCAGCCTTTAACCTCACAGCTTCCTCAGTCGCGTCCGCGATTTCAGCCTGTGTGGCCAAATCTTCCGGGTTCGCTTGGAGAAGCGCACTAAATTTCTTTTCGATCGCTTCCTCAAATTGAGTGTATTGCGGATCACTCGTCTTTAAAGATTTCCCTAATTTCTTCTCGACTTCATCTAACGATTGAAAGAGGGCTTTGTATATCCCGTTTGGATCTTCCAAACCCATCGATTCGCGAAACGTGTTTTGCGTGTGTTCCAAATACGCTCTCACTGACCCATTTGATTCTTCCCAGGAGTGATCGATCGCGTCATCGATGCGATCAGTCTTCGAGAGAATACCAATCTATGATTAATATAACCATAATAATTATAATAATTGAATAGTTTGAAAAAGAAGAGTTGTTTTAGTTAGTAATAAAAAAAAGATTCAATATATATATCAAAAAGCCACAATAAGAACAAAGAACACAACACGATCAAGTCATCAAAAGAAAATATTTAGATTATAGTAAACATACCTCTTGCATAATTTGCTTATTCTTAGCGACATACGCCTTTATCTTAGCTTGATCGCCATCTAATGGTAATGGATTCGTCTTGGACTTCTCAACCAACTGTCGAAATTTCCTTTGTTCGTTGGCAAAGTAGTCCTTCACTATGTCCCCTTCTTTTTGTTGTTGTTGTTGCTTTTGTTGTTGTTGTTGTTGTTGTTGTTGTTGTTGAGGAGGTTGTTGTTGCGACTGCGTTGCGAAACGTGCGTGATTTTGATTTCGAACATTGGCAGATGATGCTGATGCTGATGACGATAATACAATAACAGTACTACTCACGCGAGTAATAGTGTGAGTAGTAGTAGTAGTATATGAACAAGCCGCTGCTGATAGTTGTGCAACGCGTGATCGCACCGTTCGTAACATTATAATATTAATATATATTGTTTATTAGCGCGTGGAACTTTTGTGACGACGATGATCGCCCAATAACATGCAGACATGAGCAGCAGCAGATCAAGCCCTTCATGCTTTTAGCTTTTTTGCTTTTACTACCTGTACTCGCTTGTCGCTTTGGCTTCCCTCATCAGTCAGTCAGTTAGTTTGGCATCGTACAGTAGTAGTGATAATATTAATATCAATATTAATATTATTAATAATAAATAATAATAAATAATAATGAACAACAGAGAGAAGATGAGAGTACTGTTACAGTCTCCTCGATCGACGACATCCTCACATCATCAACAACAGAATAGTAGTATGAGCACGAGTAGTTACTCTTTTTTCAACGCACAACAACATATTAATCAGAAACTAACTTATTTAATAATAGTAACAGTAGTGATCGTATTCGTACTCGTCGGGAACTTTGAATCGATCATGAAAACGAGCGTATCAGATAGATCAACAAAGATTCATAGTAATAATAATAATAATAATAATGAAATAATAATAAATGATAATAGTATGATTCTTAATAATGATATTGATGATACAAATGTTGTTGACGATGATGATGATGATGATGTTACTACTACGCACAATAATAATAACAAAGAAGAAGAAGAAGAAGAAGGAGAGAACTTATCGAGTAGAAATAATAATAATAATAATGATAATAATAATAATAATAATAATAATGATAATAATAATAATAATAATAAACTCAAAAGTGCAATTGCAGTCGGAAACGGAGCTTCTTTGAGAAACTCTGGCTTTGGCAGGCAAGTGAACAAGAACGACGTCGTTTTAAGATTCAATCTCTTCAAAACAGTCGGCTTTGAGACGGACGTTGGGTCGAAAACGACACATTGGGTAATGTCTACGATTAAAGATCCAAACGATTTCGATCGAGAGGAAATTCCAAATTTGAAACAATCTTTAGAACACGTCTATATCCCTTTTGTTTTCAGAGATTGTTCAAATGCGAACGAAGTCACGTGTCCGCGGTTGAGATCTAAAATCCCAAAGCAAAACATACGCATACACGAGTTGAAACAAATCATGCGAACGTGGTTGAACCAAAATGGGATGGATGATGTGAAAATACACTCAGACGAGGCGCCAAATTTAAACACTTTATACGATGAATATAATTTGAACGAAAAGTTCCCGTCAATGGGCCTCATGTTTCTTAACTTTGCGTGGAGGAAATTCAAGCAGCCGGTTGAATTCGCCGGTTTTGATTTTTATAGCGGATCTCACGATCATTATTGGGAACGGAAACTGAAGAACGAAACGTGTCATAACATGAACGATGAATCTAGAGTGTTGAGCCAATTCGTAAAGGAGAAAAAATTGAAAGCGCTCGATTTGAAAGCTCAACAAGTTTTAGCGAGCTTCGTTCCAAAAGGTGACGAAGCGTACGATCCTCGATGTAAGATTGTTTGCAACCAAAATTTAAACGACTTGTTTTGTTTGACTTTGCGTGGCAAAGAAGTCGACGTGTACATGGCAAATCCAGAGAAATGGGAACATAGTCACGGCATCGTTAGCGCGTATTCAAAGAAGATGAAGGCGAAGGAAGTTAAATCGAAAGGGTCGAAGAAAGGTCTCCGAAAACTATCATTGTAATGATGATGATGATGTAAATTATTAGCGCTGCCACCGCGTAGTATCAGCAGTAGTATATTGTACAATTATTTATCTATATACTAAGTTCTACAAACGTCTAGCAATTTTGCGCGTTCTATCTACGTTCAACCCGAGCTCTCTTGCCTCTTTTTCTTTTTGTTTGTTCCTTTCAGCCATGAGTTTCGCTAATACTTCCCAATTAGCTTCAGAGGCGACTTCAGTTACTTGACTCGCAATATTCTCAGATTCAGTTTTTACTGCCTTATTACCATCATCATCACCATCATCTGCTACTAATTTCTTCTCCCCCTTTTCTTGATCTTGATCTTCATCATCTTCGTCTTCTGTAATAAGTTTTTTCTGTTGCCACGTTTCGCCACCTTTTGCGCCCCACTCCATTCTTTCCATGGTCATATTATTATCCCCGGCTGCCGCTCCAGTGGCGTCGATCACTTTATTTAACGAGCTTGGTGATAACGTGATACCTTTTGCGAATGGAGAAGATGCACCAACGCCAAATAGCCCTGGCGATGCCGGTGGGGTCGATTCGCTATCAATTCTTGCGCGCTTGTTTGGCGATTTAAACGGCGATCGAACAAAGTTCACTGCTGTTCCAATAATCCCAGCGGCTGCGTTGAGAGTTTTCCTCACTAAACTGACGCTTGGTGAAAAATTTGCGTTATTATTATTATTATTATTGTTGTTGTTGTTGTTGTTGATGTTGATGTTGTTATCGATCGTAGAAGCTGGCGAAGGATTTTGCGTTGGAATGATTTCTTCTTCTTCGAGTTCTTCTTCTTCTTCGTCTTCAGACGATGATGATTCTTCATCGAATTGCACGCGAACTCTTTTTTTTTGACCTTGTAAATAATCGTTCGTAGTGCGAGGTTTTATTTCCATTCTAACGTCTCCTCCTCTGCTAATAGCATCGCGTATTTTCTTCGCCTCTTCCTCTTTCTTCTTTTCCGAATCGCTTTTATAGTCGCCGTCGAGTTCTTCTTCTTCTTCTTCTTCTTCTTCTTCTTCTTGATTGGTTATTCCAAACTTATTATTATTATTACTTGCTTTTTTCATTGGTGATCCCATCATTGCATGTGGCTGTGATATGTCCGATAATACCGAAGTAGGTTGTTGCGTTAAACTTTTCGAGAATTTTTGAACATATTCATATTCAGGTGTTTCCGATAACGGTGGTGCGTCCTATTAAAAATAATAATACAGAAATAGGGAGAGAGAGAGAATACAAAATATGTTAATTAAATGAGAAATATATAAAATGATGATCACGTGTCACGACGTCACATTATGTTATACTCAGAGATATAAAATATGCAATCATGAATCACGCACAGAGAGGTGTTTTGAAATTCGAGTGTATACAAAAGCTGATTGATTTGATTTGATTCGATGGATGATGTCTGACGACGACGATGCAGATTTATGTCAAAATAATATATATATATACCTTGAAGTCTTTCGCCCATCCACTGATTTCATCTAACTTTTTCTTCGTATCTTCGGTCATGTCTAGACTATGTCTGATTTCATCTATCGTCTCTGTTGCGATCGTTCTCCCTGATACGATCATATCAATTCTATATTACTGTTATTTGTATCTGTTTTTGTTTTATGCTGTTGTTGTAGATACATCGGGCCTAATAATAACACTTCTTCTCACACAGCACAGATGACAGAAAAACTGAAAAAGAGAAAAAGAGAAAATAATAATAACAAATAACATAAAATGTCTCGACCATCAGTATCGAGCAAGGTCAGAATAACTGATATGAGTACTAATAATGGAGAACACTTAGTATTGATATCATCATCATCATTGAATGATAGTACTGATAATAATAATAATAATAAAAAGAAGTCGTCGTCGTCGTCGTCGTTCACTTCTTTTACTGTCGTTGTTTTACTCATTTTCTTCTTTTCGTTGATTACTGCCGCGGCTCTGTATACGACGACGACACCAAAATCAACATCACGTTCTCGTTCGATGTTTAAGAGTAATAACGACAAAGGACAACGATCACTACTGAAATCAAAAGAAACACAAACACAAACAACAGCATCATTACTCGATTGGTTATTCGTACCGAAAAGTTTCCTGTTACGAACTCAAACTAAACATCAAAAGCAAAAAAATGAAAAGACCGATAATATTGAAATATTCGTCATAGCACAACCTGGCGACGAGCGCGATAAGGAAGGATTCGAACGCATAAGAAACAGTTTCCCTGCTGCACAGACGACTATTGGTATCACCGCGGCGAAATGGCCAGAGCAAATCAAAGAAGCCGAATGGGCTATTGAACCTATTAGAAAATTGAACGAAGAATTATTTGATACGAACAAATATCACTATAGCGAAAAGTTCGTGAAAGAGAACGAACGAACGGCTCATTCGTTGAAGAACTTAAGATGGATTGGCGTAATCGATGAGAGAAATGAAAAGAGTGGGAAATTACCGAAAGATAAAGTAGGATTAGCGCATCACATTGGATGTCTATTCGCGCATTTACATGCGTGGAGAAGCGTTACGGAACAACTCGGTAAACAAAGAGCGTGGATTATGGAATCCGATGGGAACGAAGTACCAGATCGAACGCTCGAAATGAAACAGTTATTACGCAATGTCCCGGATGATTTCGATTTCATTTCATTAGGACCGCATTACGACGAAGTATGTATTAGAACGGAACACACTGTAGGTTTTTTTCCTTCGAATAATTGCGAAAAATCAAGATTTGAATTCAAAGTTGAAAAAGATCCAAACGATAAGTATTCGCGCTCTGGGAAAAAGACTTTTTATTATTGGCCGAAAATGGGAAACGGCGCTGGTTTACAGAGCTATTTAATCGGTCCAAATTTTTATGATAAAGTGACGAGATATCTCGCGAGACACGGTGCTGATATGATCGACGCGTTCATGTTTGGTCACTTGTGTCAAAATAACTACGTCAACGAAGAAGCAAAAGTAGGTGGAATAGAGCCACCAAAAGGATTTGAAGATATAACGACAAAGCGTTTGACATCGCGCGATGAAAGTGGATTGAAGATTCTAAACTGTTACGTCGTTGGACCAGTCGAAGATTGCGCGGATTGTTTATTCAAGCACGAAGAAGAAGAAGGAGAGGAAGAAGTAGACAAAAACAAAAGCGATTATGACGATGATAAAAAGGAAGGATCTCTCGGCGAAGATGTGTTGGTGAGCGAACGCAGACCGTTTGCGTTTCAAAATAATCATGAGAAAGAAATGGCGGGAGATTCCACGAACTTTGTCGGTAGTGACGAATCTTTTGAAGACTTGCTCTCTAAATTCGAAACTAAACACGGTGCTGCAAAGAAACCAAAATCGTCGACGACGACGAAGAACGCGAAGAGTATGATAAAGTAATAGTATTAATAGCATATGTATACATAAATAGAAATAATAGCATGCTAGCTCCACATAGATAGCGTATAGTTCATAGTAATAATGTAAACAGTAGTATAATAATACGTACGACGATTATAGTAGTTTTCCTCTCATTATTAATATAAAAGTTAAAAAGATAACTGTACTACATTTATCTCTATGTGTGTATGTAATAGTATTTGGTTTTATTTTAAGCTTTCTTATCATCATCTGCATCTTGCGGCGTATCTGCGTAGATATTTTCGGACATTGACCAAACTTGAATGATGTTATCTTCCGCGACGGATGCGATGACCCAGTCGTCGTTTTGATTCCAAGCGAAATCGGAAATTTTCTGCGTATGCCCGCCGTGAATGAACAACAACTCTGGCGGTCCATCCTCTGCATCTTCAGGCGTTTGCTCCTCACCGATCATGTTCAAATCCCAAATGGCCACTCGTCTGTCCGCGCCGCACGACCCTAATACGGTTTCTGATTTCGGCGACCATCCAATTTGGAAAACCTCCTCCGTATGATTTTCAAACGTATGCAAACGCGATGTTAATTTACGAATATCGAACAAAGCGACAGTTTTGTCTGCTGATCCAGTCGCTAATAAGTGTTCGTTGAATGGGTTAAACGCCAAACAATTCACCTCTGCGTCGTGCGCTTCGACCGTTGCCGTCGCCGCATCCGCCGGAGACGCTCTCGTATCCCACAGAATCATCTTCTTATCGTCGCCGACTGATCCGAAAATGTGTTCATGCTTTTGATGCCACGCAACGTCTTCAATAACACCACCATGTCCTTTAAACACTCTGTTCGCTTCCAACGATCTACATTGTATCTGATTAGTCGAAGCCGCGTTGTTTGAAGTATTCTGTGGACCTAAAACGTTTGCGGCGTGTAAATCCCATATGCATATTTGCGCATCGTCCGATCCTGACAACAAATGTCCAGTTTTATATGGCGACCATGCTAAACCATAGCCTTCGCTTAAATGCCCAGTTAAGCGCAAATCTGGCTGACACGAAGAATCCGGATTTGGTTTCGATGAATGTTTTGAATAATCAAACACGTATACTTCGGCGCAAACTGTTTTCGTTGCAATCATGAACGTATTCGATGGACAATATCTGGCACGATTAACCTCCCCATCATGATTAATCAACTGTGTAACGTTCACTTTACCTGCATTCGTGCCATACGACCCTTGATCGTTGTTTTGTTTCGAATTATTTTCATACTCCGTGGCGTCCACCGTAGCGTCTTCCAAAGGCAATTGTATTTCGCAGACGATCAAGTGGTTCTGTTCGCCTTCTGATGTATGCGTGCCTAGAATTAACTTTTGTGTCGAGCATTCTTTATCTTGGTGTTCAACTCTGTCAGGTAACCATTGTACTGTTAACGATGGCCACTCAAGAGCGTGCGAAATCACTAAATCGTACAAAAAAGGAGTATTCTTCTTCCAGATCTTATACTCTTCGGCTATTAAACGTTCTTCGACTTCGTCAGGGAACGAATCTTCATTTCCTTGATCACCGTTATTGTTGTTGTTGTTGTTGTTATGGTTGTTGCGTTCGCTCTTATGTTTTGAACTCATTTTATTCAATTATGTATACTATATATTACTTTTAATAACTCTTCTTCGTCGTCTTCGTCTTCGTCGCGTTTTTTGAGAATTTTGAAAACTGATGAACCTTTTTTATACCGCGCGTTGTTGGTCTTTAAATACGACGCAGACGATGATAGAATGGAACAGAAAATGACGATAACAAATCACGCACTACTTATGAGTTAAGTAGTTATATATATATATTTGTCCTATGTCCAATTTATTAATGATAAGTATATATATTTATATTCTGACGATGATGTGAGGAGTGTGTTATGCGACGACGAGATCTGCAGCAAGGGGTAGCACGACAGAAACTGAGAGAGCACTCTGTCACAGAAATAACGAGGACCATCATCAGCAGCAGCAGCAGCACGAAAATTCCTCGTTTTACTACCATAATCGAGGTAATACTAACTAATAATAATATCATCATTATTACTATATCAATAATATTTTAGTATAATAAATGGGTGAAGATGAAGACGCGCTGTTAGCCCTAGCGCTACAGGAAGAATATAACAACGAAGCCAAACGTGATGATTACTATGACGACCGCCGCGTAATAGAGGGCAGCGACGACGACGACGACGAATTCAGGCCAACGAATAAAAATACTCGAGGTCGTTCGACTAAGAGGAAGACTAAGAAGAAGATCGGCGCAGAGACTAATAAAACGAAAGCTTACACCACTGAAGCTACCACAGTTCAGAAGAAGAAACGTACTCCTACTATTAATGATGACAATAATAATCAAAATCAAAATTCACTCGATTCCTATCAAGAAGCTCTGAGGAACAAGAAAACAGAACTACTAGTAAGGAAGAACGAAACTACTGCCGCTACTGCTACTGCTACTACTACTACTGCTACTACTACTAATGAACGAAAGAAGCCGACGAAATCGGTTTATAACGATGTTGATTTGAAAACGATGATGTCCCTCGGTCTTTTGAAACCGGGTTTAAAACGCATCGCACATAACTTCGGCTTCACTTCGTTGGAGAAACAGATGGTCATCGCGGACTTACTAGAAGATGGAACAATACATTGCGCAGAAAATTTTGATGACAATGGTCACAAAGAGAAAGATTTCAAAACACCGGCTTCGTTTTCGATGTACATAAAACGCTTAACGAACCCGGAGATTAAATTCACCGATGGATGGGGTAACGTCAAATACGACCTTAATAGCATCGATGAATTTAAAGAAGAAGAGAATGAAGAAAAAGAAGAAGAGGAAGAGGACAACAACAAAAAAGTAGCAAGAGTTCATCAGTGGGTTTCTTTGAAAGTGATCAGAGATAGGATTGATAAGGACGACCTCGAGAACATCATTCCAATGAAAACGCCTCCAGAACCAAGACCAAAAAAGGAACCGAAGCCACCGAAAGCGCCGAAACCTCCTAAAGAACCAAAGCCACCGAAACCGTCGCCAAAGAAGAAAAAGCGAACAGCGCAGGAAGAAACGTTATACAGAGCGCAAAAGTACATAGACGCCGGTCCAAGTTTAGCGAGAGATAAACCTAGACGCGAAATAAAAAAGACAAAGCGTAACTACGGTTTAATGGGCAACGACGATAACGAATATGGCGCCGATTTACACATGGTCTCATGCGAGAACTATAGAGAGCCAAAAGTGAGACGTGTGACGACAAAGGGCGCACAACCTTTTGATATGTTAGTCTCTCCAGCGTGTTTACTTGTCATGGATTATCATTCGCATTTATGTTCGAACGAAATCATCGGTTTTCTCGGAGGAACGTGGGACGGAGAAAAGAGAATGTTGAGAATCACTAGAGCTTTACCTGCGAGACAGCTCTCACTTTTTGATGAAGAACAGGCAAACGCTGGACAAGAAGTCGAACTTGACCCGTCGTCCGTTCCAGACATCGTCGAACGATTAGACGCGAACAACGAAAGAGTCGTCGGATGGTATCACTCGCACCCGATCTTCCCAAATCATCCGAGTTTGAGAGACATCGAAAATCAATCGAATTACCAAAGAATGTTCAACGATGCAGAAATAATCGACGACGGCAACGATGACAGAAACACGAACAACATTAACAACAACAACAACAAATCGTCTTCCTCTCACGTTAAGAATTGTCCATTCGTTGGAGCGATTGTTGGCCCATACGATTTGAAGAATCCATCGAGCGTGAGCGATATTAGATATTTCCACGTCTGTTCGGACGATCCAAACGAGAGGAACCCGCGAAATTTCACTCCTTTCCAACTCGAACAAGAAATCGTTAGCAAAAATGACATTAACGACGACGACGACGATAATCATCGCGAAGAATTGAACGAAATAGAAGGTGAAAAAGTTGTAGCAGTAGAAGCAAAGACGACGACCGCTGCTGCTGCTGCTGCTGCTGATAAAGATCGTAGTAAAACTACAACAATTAATTTTGGCACCGATGAAGCAATGCGTGAAATGAAAAACTTAACCGAACGCTTCAAACCCGGTTCTCCTGAATCCGTTTACGTTGAAAGTATTTCAATGAACGAGGTCTGGAAAGCCGGAGAAACGAAAGTTTTAAAGTTAGAGAAGAGCTTATTAGACAGGTGCCCGCAAGAGTGGAGGTTTTGCGATAAGACGAAATATGTTTCCGAAATCATTGACGATTTAAAGCAATCGTGGGGATTGTCATCATAGTAATAGTAAAGAAAAGAGAGTAGCCAAAACATTATTTGTCCATCAAATTACAAATTGAGAAATTGTACATTCAACATTGCATCAATTTCAAAATTCAAAAACAAACAACAACCAGCAAAAAACAAAAACAGCAGCATATGCCATACGCCATATGCTTCCTCAACAATAATAATAATAATAATACGTAATAATAATAAATAATGTCTAACAATTTACTACTCACTGAATTAGATCTCACGGAGACAATCATCATTGATAGAACACGATCGCCACAATTGCACGCACTGAAGCGCCCGAAGAGAACTCTATTAATTAATAATACTAACATAAGTAATATAAATAAAACGAACGATGATGATGATGATATTGACTCGAACAGATTCTTGGTCTCCAAAGATATTGCGAAACAAATCTTAGGATTACAATATTCAACCATTTATTACCAACGATTAATGAAATTGAAGAGACTATTGATCGCTTCTTCGAAGAATAAATTTGGTTCGATCTGTCCATTAATGAGCATAATCAACTTAGGCGTAGCAGCAGAAAAAGAAGAGGAAGATATTAATACTAATAAAGAAAAAGACTCTCAGAATACTCAGACGCAAAACAAAAAGGAATCCATGGATGCAGATGATGATAATAAAAACGCATCGTCGTCGTCGTCATTAGGCCCCGAGTGCGTAATCATTGGAACCATTTATAAAGAAATGTCAAAGAAACCGATCATCTTGGACGAATATATCAAGACCAAGGCCGGAGTAACGAAGAAAGAACAAGTCGACAATGGGTTGATTGATACGGAGGAAAATTTCGTTGATTTGGAACAAGATTATTGTATTTTAGAGGACGAAAGTGCGAGAGTGAAATTAAAAGGCCCTGGGGTAAATACTGGCGTACTCGTTACTGGGGTCATCGCGGCTGCTAAAGGAAGAGTAAACGCAAAGGGAGATTTTGTCGTCGATGCAATGGTTTTCGCACAAACGAAAAGTGAGAGCGATGATGATAACAAAATGGATACGGGCGTTATTGGTTTAGAAAAAAATACTGCCGCAACAGAGTCGTCTTACGTATGTCTAGTTTCTGGTTTGAATTTCGGTGCATCTGCTTCGAATGATGCTCGAGCCGCTTTATTGAGCGAGTTCATCGAAGGCAGTTTGTTATTATCTTCTTCTTCTAATGATAATAATAATAACAACAACAGTTATGAAGAAGAACAGAAGAAATTAATCGCTGCAATTTCACACGTCGTCGTTTGTGGAGAGTTAGTTTCATCAAAAACGAGAGAAGAAGAACGAATCTTGGGCGAGAAACCGAAAAACGGTGAAGCGCCGAAGGTGAAACCGACGACGAATAGTTCCATGCAAAAAGCGGATGCTTTTTTAGCGAAACTGTGCGAATTAGTCACCGTCGATGTTATGCCCGGGACCTCGGATCCAACGAACTCTGCTTTGCCGCAACAACCTATCCATAGCTGCTTCTTTCCAAACGCCGCTAGATTTGAGGGATCAACTTTTAACAAAGTAACGAATCCGCACGAGTTTCAAATTTCATCATCCTCTTCCGCAGAGGCTTCGACATCATTATCATCATCATCATCAGAACAGATTATGTTTCTTGGAACATCTGGACAGAACGTGCGCGATTGTTTACAAAACTCTTCGACCGGTATTGGCTTGAAAGAAAAATCTGCGGAAGAAAAATCGAAAGCTGTTTTAGACGTCATGGAGAGATTTTTATGTTGGGGGCACATTGCACCTTCGGCGCCGGATACTTTGGCCTGTTATCCTTTTAAAGACAGAGACCCGTTTGTTTTGACGCACGTTCCGGACGTTTTCTATGCAGGATGTCAAAGCGCTTTTGGAGCGAGAGAAGTAGTCGTAGCGTCAAAAAAATCCGTATTGATTTCCGTGCCGAGCTTTAGCGAAACCGGGAGTGTCGTTTTGTTGAATCTGAAAACGATGAAGGCTGAGGAAGTTACGTTTACTATAGCGCAATAATAGTAATAATAATAATAGTACTGTAATAATAATAATAATAATAATAATAGAGAAATTATATAAAAAAGAGAAGAATATATTTGATGTGGTTGCGCGGATTTGACGCACGAGGTGTCTAGTAATAGTAAATACACAACAAAAAAGATAACAGAACAGAACTACGTACGGTAATTTAAAACAACAAACAAAACTACATACTAATAATCATCATCGTCTCGTAATTGAATAGGCGGCATGTTTCTAAAATCGTCGACTTGAAGCGTGCGTCCAGATTTCGTCTTTACCATGTACTCTCTAGCCTGTTTCGGTTTAGTCTCGCTAATACCTGTCATGTTAACATCCATGCGTCTTTCTCCTCTCGTTGTGCCGTTATTCTGATTCGGATTATTGTTATGATTAAGCTCTCTCACGATTTCGGGCGAGATCAAATAATGATTTTGATGCGAAGACGCTAATTTGCTCAAACGTTTCTTTTGCTCTTTATTTAGTTCGTGTTTGTATCGTTGTACGAAACACAAAAGCGATTGATGCCAGACCACCGGTAGCGCTCTCTGTTCGTGCGTGAACTTGAGAAAACTATCGACTAACGTATCTAATACACGGTATGGTAACGCGTATTTCTTATCTAACAAGACGCGAATGAAAAACGACGTCGTTCCGGCGTATTCCAACTCGGCGAGTTTTATCAACACGGCCGAGGAATGTAAAGCCGGGACTGACGTCTTTCCCAAAACGGATGATAAAACGACCGCTTCACGCAATGTGCACGTTTTACTTTCACATAAAGGGAGTAAAATACCTTTAAACCATGCGCCAGGTTTAAACGTCGCCTTTCTTAAGGCTTGATATAAAGCGTGGTGTAAACGTTTATGTTCTTGAATATCATCCCTTACTCTTGGTAAGAGAACTAAAACGTAAAACCTTTGCGCCATGTGTTCGTTTAAATTCGATGAAAACAACCTAGTCGCTTGATACATTGCATGCGGCGACCAAGTATCCGGTCTCGTTAACCATAACACCTCTTCCCAATTCGATAAAGCCGGGATGATCTTAAACGCTTTTGGAAACTTTCCAGTAGTATATCTCTTCAAAAGTTCGCCGACTTTTCTGTACACCGTTAGAACTTTCTCATCAATACCCTCTGGCGCGAAATCTTCCAACATAGCTCGTTTTCTCTCCTCCTCCTCTAAATTGTTTCTTGAATTATTATTATTCATCTTCATCATCATCGTCTCGACTTCTTCGCCTTGCTCTTCGGCTTCTTTATCGTGTATTTTCTCCATGATCATATCGGCTAAAGATCTTTGTTGTCCAAACGGGTTCATGAAAGCGTTTAAAGCCTGTTCATCTGCTTCATCTAATTCAACGTCTTCGTATTCTTCGTGTTCGTATTCTTTGTTCATATGCTCCACTGGGTCGTATAAAGATTTCTTATCGTCGTCTGAATCGTCTTCTTCTTCGAAGGTAATACCATCAAACGCGTTATTATTGTTATTGTTATTATTATTAGTAGTAGTAGTAGGTCTTCTTTCATCATCATCATCGTCGTCGAAATCATCATCGTTGTTCAATAATAGAGCGGCGGATTTTTCCTTTTTTCTTTTGCTCTTTTTTGTTTTCCCCTCATCTTCATCATCTTCCTTTTCATAGCCGCCATCATCATCATCTTCTTCTTCTTCTTCTTCTTCTTCTTCTCCGTTATCGATTTCGAATAATTGTTCCCTGGCTTCTTTGATTATCTTCTTCGTTAATTTATCTGATACGAATTCTTCTTCATCAGGTTGTCTCTGTCTCTTATTAGTAGTATCGTTCGTTCGTTTATTACTGTTACTGTCGATCAATCTCTTCGCCAGTGTATCGCGCTGAAGAGTATCTTCGTACGAGAGCTCGTGCTTCTGTCCTCCTTTGTTCGTCTTCGTCTTCTTCTGTGCCTTGATAGGTTTAGTACTATCGTTCGAAACCATTTATGCTTATTCGTGTTTATGCCGTGTTATTATTATTAGTAAGACGTGTCAGGTCTATAGCTATTACTATCTGATTACTACTCGTGTGTGTTTATGAATTACACAATTACAGTAGCAGAGTATTATTGTTTTAATTGCTGCTGTAAAGTTGTAAAGTTCGAATCACAAAAACACTGCACTGCAGCAGGGGCTATAAATAATAAGAAAAATCAGTATTGTATACTAGGGGATCACGACTAAATAGTACTACTATTATTATTGCCATTAATACGGCAGACGAGAGATAAGAGAGACGAGAGACAAGAGAGAGATTTATCGTTCAGAGTTTTTCGTGAATACACATATTCTACTAAGTAGTCTGAACACATCATCATCATCATCATCAGCAGCAATAATCATCATCATCAGCAATACTATATATCATTAATAAGATGGTTAATATATTATTTAATCATCACAATAATAATAATAATCGGTATACTAATAATAATAATAATCTTCTTCTCCTGATCGTTCTCGTTCTGTTATCAT
>Ga0209830_10000719_pt1 | contig 32516 bp, 30 predicted proteins | sample ArcticOcean_MG_C_12_FD_187439 | JGI IMG/M metagenome (GOLD analysis project Ga0209830, IMG submission 187439) | Marine microbial communities from western Arctic Ocean - ArcticOcean_MG_CB8_130 (SPAdes) (version 2) | ecosystem: Environmental > Aquatic > Marine > Oceanic | place: Arctic Ocean...
TTTTTTTTCATACCTCTCCCTGATTTTCTAGGAGGCTGAGTATACACAGCTTCAATATTATGAATGCTATCAATTAATACCCTTAATGGATTAACAGAAAAATTTGGAGTCCCCATAAAAACTACCTTTAATGGTGATTGTGATATAAATTCTTTATTCATTCTTCACCGGGATCTTGAGTACGACTTTTGATAGACTTCTTAATTGCTCTATCCTTTTTTAATCTTGATAAATAATCTACAAATACAATACCATTAAGATGATCCATTTCATGCTGTATTACAGTGGCCATCATACCCGAGTATCGAATATTTTTTTCGTCACCATTTATATCTAGGAAACGAACGTTACATTCATTTGGTCTTTCAATCTCCTCCCAAACACCTGGAACTGACAAGCATCCCTCCTCAAAAGAGCTAAGCTCTTCTGCAGGATCTAATATCTCAGGGTTAATAAAAAAATGTGGATCCCGATTCTCATTATCTCTTCCAATATCAATTACTAATAATCTTTTAGGGATTCCAATTTGTATTGCTGCAAGCCCAATACCAGGTGCAGCATACATTGTCTCAAGCATGTCATTAAGTATGCCTAAGATTTTACTATCAATAGCATCTACTGGTTTAGATACAGTTTTTAATAAAGGGTTAGGAACTGTTATAATTTCTTTAATTGCCATTTCTCTTGATAAACCTACTATAAAAAGAGTTCAAGCTAGATATAAAGGTTTTTAAAAAGGTTGTCGCGCCTTTAAGGCTGTTTGTAATGTTCCATCATCCATATAATCTAGTTCTCCACCAACGGGAACTCCATGAGCTAGGCGAGAAATTTTTACATCACATTCCTTTAATTGATCAGTAATGTAATAAGCAGTTGTTTGGCCATCTATTGTAGCATTCATTGCAAGAATTATTTCATTAACCTCGTTATCTCCAGCCCTTTCAATTAAACTATTAATACCTAAGTCTTCTGGTCCGATACCATCTATTGCGGACAAACTACCGCCAAGAACATGATACATACCGCTATGAACAGATGCTCGCTCAAGGGCCCATAAATCAGCTATTTCCTCAACTACAATGATTGTCGAAGTATCTCTTCTTTTATCATTACAAATAGAACAAACCTCTTCCGTATCAAGATTCCCACAAATCTTACAATTAACAATTGAATTAGCAGTAGTAATTAATGACTCTGCTAGAGGTTTCATTAGAGATTCAGGTTTTTTTAAAAAATTAAGAGCCATTCGCCTTGCCGACCTTGGTCCAATACCAGGAAGCCTGGCAAGTAGTGATATCAAATTATCAATTTCAGAATTATTCATTATTATTCCTCTTTAGAATTATCATTATTCACTATTGAAAGTTTTGGAATTTTTTCAATCACCTTGATAGATGCATCTTTAAATTCCTCTACTGTTGCTAAAAATATTGGGTGCTTTTCAATTGCGTCTCTTATTAATAAATCAGAATCCTCTTTTTCCTGATTTATTGTTTTGTTCCCCTCAGAGGAAGAAACCAAAACAACCCATTTATTTTCAGTCCACTCGAAAAGTTTCTTTGAGAGATCAGATGCAATTGATTCCTCACCATTAAGGATATTGATCTCAATCCTCTCTTTTTCAAAAGAAACAAGACTAATATTATTTTCTAATTGATATAGAAGTCTTATGTTCTTATTTTTTCTTGCCAACTCTATAATGTCATGAAAATTTTCAGGGTCTTTTTTATTTAGATCCTTCTTAAATGCAACTTCTTGAATTAAATTTTCTTCCGGTTCTTCTTTTTCTGAAGATCCAGATATCATACTTATAGAGGAGCTTGGCTGGAATTTAGGAGTTTTTTTTTCAGTCAATGAAATATCCTTACCCTCAAATTTTTTTATAGTTTCATCAGGGGTAGGAAGGTCTGATATATAACACATTCTGATAACAGCCATTTCAAGGGCGGAAAGGGGTTTAGAAAAATTCTTAATCTCTTCAGCAGCCTTTAAAATCATTTGCCAATATCTGGATAAACTTTTAACTGTCTCGTATTCGACAATTTTTTTAATTCTATTAATATTTTCTGGGCCAAGAGACAAATTATCATCACTTTGTTGAGTGACTTTATGACGCGTTAGCTCATGAACTAAGTCACCAAGGACTTCAATTAAATTTGATGGATCTACACCTATATCGACTTGATCCTTGATCTCCTTTAGAGCTTCTTCAACATTACCACTAGAGATATACTCAAATAAATCAATAATTCTACCCTGATCCGATAATCCAAGCATCTTACGAATTATATCTTCTGATAAAATTTTATTATCCTCAGAGAGGGCTATAGCCTGATCTAGAAGTGACAGACTGTCTCTTGCCGATCCGCCTGATGCTCTAGATATTAAACCGATGACAGCATCATCAATTGTAACGTCCTCCTTAGCACATACCTTGAGAAGAAGAGACTTAACTAATTCATTATCAAATCGTCTCAAGTCAAATCGCTGGCATCTGGAGAGTATTGTTAGAGGGACTTTTTGTACTTCGGTAGTTGCAAAAATAAATTTCACATGCGATGGAGGTTCTTCAAGAGTTTTAAGAAGACCATTAAAGGCTGCCTTTGATAGCATGTGTATTTCATCTATTATGTATATTTTGTAACGCGCAGAAGACGGTGAATAATTAATTGAATCTATTATCTCTCTTATATCTGCTATCCCAGTTCTGGAAGCTGCATCCATTTCAATAACATCAATGTGTCTTGATTCCATAATCTCATTACAGTGATCTCCAATTTCAAGCATTTCAATATTAGGTGCATTTATTGATTCAGTCTTATAATTTAGTGCACGAGCTAATAAACGAGCAGTAGTAGTTTTACCTATACCCCTAACACCGGTAAGCATATAAGCATGGGCAATTCTATCTATTTTAAAAGCATTTTTAAGGGTTTGAACCATAACTTCTTGGCCCATTAGGTCATCAAAATTTTGTGGTCGGTACTTACGTGCTAAAACTTTATAAGGCTTATTCGAATTTAATACGCCCTCATTATTTGGCTCAGATGATAAAAAATCATTTTGATTTTCATCGGGCATAGTTGGAGCACTAGCAGTATTCGACTCTTCTGATTGTTCTGTGGTATCCAAAATATCCTCTTACATTACTTATATACGAAACTTTATTAATTCTAAACTCTTATAAAAAACCAATAGCTTATTAGACTAATAAAGTTTAGTAGAATACAATACTGGAGGAGTTTTTAATGAAGGTCTACCCAAATATATTTAGCAACAATCCATTAGATCGTGTTTCTTACCTAAGATCAGATCCTAATTGGATAAAAGAGAAAATTCTTGATAAAAAATCAATTTTTATACCATTTTTTAAAGGTCAGCCATTCGTATCAAAAATTCCCGCCCTTACATCTAAAGAATCTCTAGAGAATCAATTAAGCCCAGCCTGGTTTCCTTATAATTTTTTTGAAAAAAATATTATAGAAAATTCTACTATAATATTTTTAGGCTTATTAAATGATACATCATATTTTGCAATAGATTTAACTAAAATTAGCGCTCCTGAAGAGAGTGTAAATTTAAAAGACATGGGGGTTTTTGAAGATCTAATGGCTCTATCATCACAGCCCATTGAATCTGGTGAGCTAGCCATGTTAGGCCAAGCGAAAGCAATTTTTGAATGGCATAAAAGTCATCAATTTTGCTCTAAGTGTGGCAAAAAAAGTAATATGGTTGAAGGTGGATATAAAAGAATTTGTGGCGTGTGTGAAGCAGAACATTTTCCTAGAACTGACCCTGTTGTTATAATGCTAGCTACTTATAACGATCAAGCTTTCCTTGGAAGACAAAAAAGATTTCCAGAAGGAATGTATTCAGCTCTTGCAGGCTTCATAGAGCCAGGAGAATCAATTGAAGAAGCTGTTGCACGAGAGCTTAATGAAGAAGCAGGTATAATAATAAATAATGCAAATTATCATTCCAGCCAGCCTTGGGCTTTTCCGAACTCACTGATGATAGGATGTATAGCTGAGTCAGCGTCAGAAGAATTTAAGCTTGATGAAATAGAGATTGATGAAGGCCGATGGTTCTCTCGTACAGAACTCGCCGGAGCAATTCAGGGAAGTAAGGACTCAAAATTTTTTATACCACCCTCAATGGCAATTGCTCATCACCTTATTAAGGCTTTTGTAGAAAATAAATAAGAAAATATGGAATATAAACTACTTTTAATTCTCCTTATCATCCTCATCGGAACCCTGGGTCCAATTCAGACAGGTGTAAACGCCACCCTTTCAATATACTTATCACATCCATCACAAGCTGCTTTTATTAGCTTTCTTGGTGGTGTCATAATTTACTCAATTATTTTAATTTTTTTAAAGCCTCCTATACCAAATTTAGTGGAACTAAAAAAAATTCCTATTTGGGCTTTTACTGGTGGATTAATGGGGGCCTGTATAGTTTTTGGAGCAATTATGATTGCTCCAAAAGTAGGAGCAGCTACTTATGTAAGCACATTTATAACAGGCACTATTATTATGTCCCTCTTTTTAGATCATTTTGGGCTCATGGCTTTTGAAACAAAGCCAATTGATGTCTGGACAATTTTTGGAGCTTCACTAGTTATAAGCGGTATGATGATTGTGAATTTTAGATAATTAAAATTTTTCACTATTTGTCAGATAAGGATTTTTATTATTAATAAGGCCTTTATACATTAGACCATCTTTCATAACACCTTCTATTCGATCATGGTCTTGTAAGATCGTTATATCTTCAAGAGGGTTTCCATCTATAACAACTAGATCTGCAAGTTTGCCTTCCTCAAGAGTCCCCAGAGAACCCTCAGAATCCATGGCCTGGCCTCCAAAACGAGTTGCAGCATGAAGTGCTTCAACATTAGAAAAACCAAAAAGATTAACATAGTGTTCTAAATCTTTTGCATAAGTTCCGTGAGGAGCAATATCTAAACCATAATCACCGCCAACCAAGATCCTAATACCTTCTTTTTTCATACGCTTGTAAGATACTATTGTAGCTTCAACTTCTTCCCTATAAGCGTTAACTTCTCTACTTTCTTGTGAATATCCCATTTTTTCAGCATTTTCTAGAAATGCTATTTCCCACGCAATTCCCGGCCCAACAAAAATTTTATCTTTATTCTCTATTAATAACTCTAGAGCCTCATCGTCTATATAATTAGCATGGCCAATAAAATCGATACCACTTTTAACAGCTTGTTTGACAGCCTCGGCTGAACGAGCATGGCATGCAACTTTCATTTTTTTTCTATGCGCTTCATCAACAAGAGCTTCAACCTCTTCATCCTTGTACCCAAGATCACCCGGCCTTCCCTGAAGAGAAATTAACTCTCCATCAATCATAACTTTAACGACATCAACACCATTTTTCCATAGTGTCCTTACCGCCTTTCTTATTTCCCAAGGACCATCAGTAATCATTGCAAGTCCCTCAGTCTGAGGTTTAGCGTAATCTGGATAGGTATCGGCATTACCACCTATTGCAGAAATATCTCTTCCTCCGGCTAATAAGCGAGGACCAGGAATTCTTCCACTATTAATTGCATCTCGTAAAAATACATCAATCCTATGAATTGATCCAAAGCTAATTGCTGAAGTGAATCCAGAGCCAAGCATAATACGAGCATTATCAACTGTTTTAATCATCGCCTCCTCAACTGGAGTCTTATCTAATTCCAGCGGACCATTGTTTGTATAGGAAATATGAGCATGTGATTCTGTCATACCAGGTATTACGGTTTTACCCTTTAAATCATATATTTCTATATCGTTTGAAGAGGCATTAAAGTCTGAAGAAGGCCCTGAATAACAAATCATATTATTATCAATCATAATGGTTGCATCATTGATTAATTCATCACCATCCCCTTTAAAAAGGTTTAAATTAGTTAAAATCTTCTTTTTACTCATTTTATTACCTTTTGGTTATAGTCTTAGAAGCTTTATTGCATTCTTTGTAAGGCTTGGAGCAAAGCTCTCTAATTCCTTTGGCGTATCCCAGCCACCAAGATTTGTTCCATAAACTAAGCGTTCAGAACCCACTAAATCAAAAAGCATTTTTTGAGAATTTTCACCATGCACATGGGCATCAAACCATAATTTTCTTAATTCATTTTTAAAGCCATTTTTTTTAACACCTTCTGGCGCCCAATCTCTAAATGATGACATTTCAGCAAACCTCTCAACGAGATACGGCATCGCACCTGCACCGTGAGAGATACAAATATCAATATCTGGATGACGATCCATGACGCCGCCAATAATCAAAGTCCCAGCAGCAAGTGTTTCCTCATAAGCATATCCTAAAATTATACTCATATCGTTTCTACCCAACCTCCAATCGTCAGGGCCTCCAGAACCACCTGTTGACGCAGGGTGAAGAAATAATGGTATATCAAGTCCAACGACCGTTTTATAGAAATCATCTAATCTTGGATCATCTAAGCCAAACGGATAATCTGTTCCTGTTGATACAGCTTTCAATCCAAGGGTTTTTACTGCTCGTTCCATTTCTAAGCAGGCAGCATCAACATCTTGCATAGGTAACGCAGCTGATCCAATCAATCTATCTGGAAATTCTGCAACAGATTCTGCCATAGCATCATTGTGAATTTTACAAAATTCTATAGCTATATGATTCTCAATTCTATGAAACATTGTTAATGGATTAGGAGAGAGAAGCTGAAGATCAATTCCTAGCTTATCCATTAATTCAATACGAAGATTGTTTTCCATAAAAACAGTACCTTCATATTTCATTGGTTGCATCTTATAATCACCAATTCGAAAAAAATGAATGCCGTTTTTGTCAACGCCAGATTCAGGTCCATATTTACCTGCCATTCCAAAACCTTTTTTAAGAATAATATGGGCGTGTGTATCAATTATTTTATAAGACATTATAAATACTATGAAGCATCGTTAAAAAGAACTGTCCTAGAATTTCCATTCTCATCATAAACAGGTTTATGTTTTTCAATCAAATACATTTGATTTTCTGTATTTCTTATACCTACAGAATTTAATGCCTCAACCATTTTAAAATATGTGTGGTGAGAAAAATGCGAAACTAAGGAATCTTCATCTTCCCAAAGTTCATAAACTTGAATTCTATTATCAACACATGGATCTGCTGCAAAACAATAACTTATGCAGCCGGCTTCTTCGTTCCGTGTTGCTAATTGAATATCAGCTGTAATCTCAATTACTTTATCTCTAGATTCCTTAGACTCAAAATCCAATACCGCAGAAATAATAATCATATAATCCTCCTAGCTATCTAATAAAGATAAATCGATTTTAATCTCTTTCGTATGCAGGGTCTGATCGATCGCCCCTTCCAGGAGAAGGTCCTGGGCCTTCACGCCAGCCCTTATCACTTGCAGGTTCAAATCTAACCCAATCGTGAACGCCCTGTCTTTTAATAATTTTCCACTCTCCGTTTCGCTTTTCAAGTTTATCAATATACCTCCCTGATACAAAGACATCCTCATCAATTTCTGGATTGTGATCTGCTATAAAACCGCCCTGATCTTTATAGCTCTTACCTTTAGCCATCCGGTGGTAAGCTTGCCAGTAGGATTCGGACCATGCGATATTATCTTTAACCTCAATAAGAATATTGCCTACAAGGTGTTGAGTATGCTCCATGGTTGATAATATATCAAAAGCAAAATCACAGAATTGTTTGGATGGTCCCTTATACTCCCCGTGGTGATGGATTGAGTCATCATGAAAAACTGATTCGAGAAGTTCGCGATCAAGCCTATCTATTGCTCGACAATATTTATAGACAATATCCATTATTTCAATTTTATCGGCTGCTAATTCTAATGAACTCATTTTATCCCCCTGATATAATTTTAGGCATCGCCGCCGCTAGTCCCAAAAAGATATTTATCAATATTCTCATGGAAGTAACGAATTCTATTTTCTTGTGTTGGCATATAATCTCCAATATAGCCTTTTGAACTAAGCCCTTTTTGTTGACTAGTCCATATTGCAACATCCTCACTTATACCAGGACCAATATCAACTTTAGTATGATGGCCTTGAAGATGGGGAACCTTAGTATTGATATTCGTTTCCAATCCTAAGGCGGGTGAATAATATTTTTCAACACCTTTTGGAAAAAGAGTTAGATACCAGTAATCAAAGATACATTTATTTGGATCAGTAGGGTGCGGGCTACCCCTTAGCCATTGCATTCCATCAGGTTTTACACTAAAAGACATATTTGGAAAAATTGTATAATGATAATGATCTGTTAGTTGTGTGTCCTTAAATTTACTAAAGTCATAACCCTTTTCTTTATCCAATTTACGTTTTTGCTTTTGTAAATCACCCCTAATATCAAGAAGTTTTCCTTTGTAATCCTGAGGATCCATATCCCAATACTCAATGTGCGGTCCAATCATTTCAAGAACCTTATCCTCTTCGCCATAAACACTTACACTGGGAATAAATCCAGGCATTAACATTCTAGAATGCATACTTTCATACATATCAAACTGACAGGCTTGGTATTTTTCGTCTGCTACATATTTTAAACCTGGATGAACATATGGAGTATGATACGATTCATTAAAATTGTCCTGTACACACTTCCAATTCCAGTCTCCTTCAACAGAAACCCAATGAGTTCTTATCATATCAGAAATAGGATAATCCTCTAAGTGCTCCATTATAGGGCTTAGATATTCCTTTAGTGGTTTACAATCAGGATCTAAATTAAAAAATATAAAACCTTTCCATACTTCAGCTTTTATCTGTAAAAGATTTCTTTTACCGCATGGAGATCCTTGAAGAAAATCTTCTTCATCGGGAACCCATTTAAGTTCTCCATCTAATCCAAACTTCCAAGCATGATAAGCACAATCAAAGCTCTCTAAATTACCTTCTTCAATCTGAACAAGTTGATTACCGCGATGCTGACAAACATTATAAAAGCATCTAATTTCAGAATCCTCACCTTTTGCACATAAAATAGACTCACGCCCAAAATCAAATGTAAAGAAATCCCCTGGTTTTTCTAATTGCTGCTCTAAACCAGCCACTTGCCAGACTTTAGTCCAAAGTTTATCCCACTCTAATTCCATAAATTTTTTTGATGTATAACGATCTCCAAGAATTGGTTTAGTACCAAGTTTTGGTTCAGGTTCTTTACCCCAGTCTTCACTAAAAAGTTTATGAGCTATTGGTTTAGTTTCTGATTGATTTGACAATTTTCCCACCTTTAATTTTTAACTAATTTATACAAACTATAAATCAGCACAAAATACGACTATTAGTCAATAATTTTAAAGTCAAAAATAAATAAATAGTTCTAAATTTCTTTAATTTAAACCATTATTTTTTATCGGTTCATCAGAAATAGAATTTAGAAATGCTATCATATTGGCACGGTCTTTTATTTTTCTTAGTCCAGCAAATGACATTGCATTGCCCGGCGCATATTTCTTAGGGCTCTTTAACCAAAGGTTTAAATCCTGCACTGACCAAGATCCGCCCAAAGAGCTTAAAGATGCAGAATAAGAAAACCCATCAACTTTTGCTTTTGGAGCATTAACAATATTCCATAGTGTTGGACCTACTCTGTTCCCACCAGCACTTTTTAGGCTATGACAGGCGGTACACTTCTTTGATAGCTTAGCTCCTGCATCAATGGATGCTAATGCAAGCTCTTCCTCGAAAGATAGTTTAGGTAACTCAATTATAACCTTCTTCTCTTTGGTCACTAAATCTTTTGACTCATCGGAGGATACCTCTTTGGATAAAGACAAGTCACTTACTAAATCAGATGATGGCATAATTTTTTTAAATGCAAATATATAAGCCTTTTGCTGGTTAATTTTTTTTATTAAAGTTTCTCTTCCAATAACAGAGTGCAATAATGCGTCTTCAGTATCCTTTAGTTTATCATTAATATTTTTTAGGTATTCTCTCGCTCTTTCGGGTGATGATAAATATGCCAGCGATTCAATGACCTCCTCCTGACCCTCTATCTGTTCTAGTAATTCTTTTCGTCCAACCACTGTGTGAGGTATTCTTTTTTTATTAAACTCTAAAGATTTAACTGTAGTGGTTAGTTCTAGTTTTAGCCGACTAATTTGATCCGATGATTTAGAATTCAATTCATTCAAAACCTTATCGCTAAAAATTGAATTGCTTATTGAAGCAAGAGATCCGATTGCAATTAAGGTAAAAATAAGTGCTACAGATACCTTAGTTATTTGGATAATTATTTGATTAAAATTCATATGTTTTGTTCCAGCGAAATTTGTATAACATCTTTAAAAAAATTTACTAGAAAAATTTGTATTTTTATATTTAGTGCTAATTAAAATTAATTGATTAGAATACACACATGAGTAACTTAATAATAATACCGGCTAGATTAGAATCTACGAGATTACCAAATAAACCTCTGGCAGATATTGACGGAACTCCTATGATTATTCATGTTCTTAATAGAGGGTTAGAGTCCGCATGCGGCGATGTTGTTGTTGCAACTTCAAATAAAGAGATACAGGATATTGTAGAATCATATGGAGCAAGAGCCATCATGACAAATCCAAATCATCCTTCTGGATCAGACAGAATATATGAAGCATTAAACATTTTTGATAATGATTTAAAGTATAAAAATATTGTCAATTTACAAGGTGATCTTCCAACTATTGATCCTAATTTAATTAAATTAACATTTAAGCTAATAGAAGATAATCAAGAGGCTGATATATCAACTTTAGGTGGAAAAATTAAAGATAGGGCCGAGCTCGAAGATTTAAATGTAGTTAAAGCTTATGTTAAAAATAATGATAAACCGTTATATGCTGATGATTTCATAAGATCCCCCAAAGGCTATGATCCAAAAAAACTTTATCATCACCTAGGTATCTATGGTTATAAAAGATATTCTTTGGAAAAATTTATTAAGACTAAGCAATCAAAAAGGGAAAAGTCTCTTAAGCTTGAGCAACTAAGGGCTCTAGATAATAAAATGAAGATAGCAATAGATATAATTAATGAAATTCCAATTGGTGTTGATACTGAAGATGATTTATATAATGTAAGAAAAGAGCTGAGTAAATAAAATGACCAAAACAATAGTCTATCAAGGTGAGCCAGGTGCGAATTCTCATATCGCATGCGAGTCATTCGATCAAAAATTAAAATCCGTTGCTTGTGGAACATTTGATCAAGCTTTTAATGAAATTATAAATGGTAGTAATGATTTTGGAATGATTCCTATAGAAAATTCTATTGCAGGTCGTGTTGCTGATATTCACAGACTCATGCCAACCTCTGGACTTAAAATTATCGGTGAATTCTTTTTAGAAATTCAACATACACTTATGGGTGTAAAAAGTTCAGATTTAAGCTCACTTAGAATTGTAAGAAGTCATGAGATGGCCTTAAGTCAGTGCAGGAATTCCATAGAAAAATTAAATTTAATTTCAAATGTAGCCGCTGATACAGCTGGTTCTGCAAGAGAAATTTCTGAGCTGAATGATAAAACTATAGGGGCAATTGCATCACCTCTGGCAGCTGAAATTTATAATTTAAAAATTTTGAAAGAAAATATGGAAGATAAAGGTTTTAATACAACTAGATTTTTGATTCTTAGCCGTGATGAGATTAGACCTGATATCAAAGAAAAAAACTCCCTAACAACATTAGTTTTTAAGGTTCGCAATGTTCCTTCCGCTCTGTATAAAGCACTTGGAGGCTTTGCAACTAATGGTGTAAATATGTTAAAATTAGAGAGTTACCAGGTAGATGGTAGTTTTTTAGCAACACAATTCTATGTTGATATAAAAGGACATTGTGAAGAAGATTCCGTAAAAAATGCATTAGATGAGTTATCAAATTATGCTGAAGAAATTAAAATTTTAGGAGTTTATCCGGCATCTAGAGAAATATAAAAAGGTGTGTAAGTTGTGTTAATGTATCCCTGAAAACTATATATTCCCTCAAAAAATATTATATATTTGTATTAATTTTTTAAATTATATGTATAAATATAAACTTATAAATATTTATATTAAAAATCTTTAATGGGAATTAATAATGCTAGATACAGGAAATACTGCTTGGATTTTAACATCAACAGCCTTAATTTTGTTTATGACTTTGCCAGGTTTGGCACTTTTTTATGCTGGATTAGTTAAATCCAAAAATATTTTATCAGTACTGATGCATTGTATAGCTATCGCATGTTTAGCATCATTAATATGGTTGGGTGTTGGATATAGTATGGCGTTTTCTGATGGAAGCCCCTGGGTTGGAGGCTTTCAAAAGACCTTTCTTTCAGGTGTTGAAAGGGACTCCCTTTCCGGTGATATTCCAGAAACAGTATTTTTTATGTTTCAGATGACTTTTGCTATAATTACACCAGCACTTATGGTTGGGGCCTATGTAGAGAGAATTAAATTTAGTGCCGTATTATTATTTAGCGGTCTATGGTTAATAGTTGTTTATGCCCCAGTAACTCATTGGATATGGGGTGGTGGATGGTTGGCTGAAAAAGGAATATTAGATTACGCTGGTGGCCTTGTTGTTCATTTAACAGCTGGAATCTCTGCCCTAGTTTTAGCAGCAGCATTGGGGCCAAGAAAAGGTTTTCCAAATCAAATTGACCCGCCTCATAACCCAGCATTAGTTATGATAGGCGCTTCCATGTTGTGGGTTGGATGGTTTGGATTTAATGCAGGTAGCGCACTTGCGGCAAATGAAGATGCTGGAATGGCAATGTTAGTTACCCATATTTCTGCAGCAACTGCATCATTAGTGTGGATGATAATTGATTGGATAAAGTTTGGTAAGCCAACACTCATTGGTCTTGTAACAGGAACAATTGCCGGACTTGCATCAATCACTCCAGCATCAGGATTTGTTGGACCAATTGGAGGTCTTGTAATTGGCCTTTCAGCAGGCATAGTTTGTTACATTCTAGTTTCCTTTGTTAAAAGTAGTCTGAGAATTGATGACTCGCTGGATGTGTTTGCTGTTCATGGGGCCGGCGGGGTTCTAGGAATAATTTTAGTTTCTTTTCTTGCTGATACAAGATTTGGTGGAGTTGGTTATGCTGAAGGAATGGATTCTGTAAGTCAGCTAAGCGTCCAAGGAATTGGTATTGCTGCTGTATTTGCGTGGTCAGTTATTGCTTCAATAATTATTATAATAATTGTTAAAGCTACTACAGGCTTAAGGGTTGATCCTAGTTTTGAAGAAGAAGGCCTTGATATTTCATCACATGGTGAAACAAATTATCGCCAGTAGATATTTACATATACTTATCTAATACTATACTACCAACTCATTTAAATATTTCGTAGGGGGAGTGTTGTGGGAAACGTAGATATACATAATCTGACAATTGATGGAAAAGATCAAAAAAATCTTAGAGGCGATCCAATAACTAGTGACCGTTACTTTTCTAAAGATTTCATGCAAAAAGAATGGGATAATATGTGGACAAAAGTCTGGTTAATAGCTGGAAGAGAAATCCAAATTAAAGAACCTGGTGACTATATTGTTCACGACCTTGTGACAGAATCTGTAATTATTGTTAGACAAGATGATGGCTCGATAAAGGGATTTTATAATAGCTGTGCCCATAGAGGACAAAGACTAGTTAACTTCGATAGCTCACAAGACTCTTTCAGGTGTCCTTATCATGATTGGCAATTTGGGTTGAATGGAGATGTCATAGGATGTCCGGATCCTGATGATTTTCCCGATGGAAGTCCAATAGGCAAAAGAAAGCTGGTAGAAGTTAGAGTCGATACTTGGGATGGCTTTATTTTTTATACCATGAATGATGAAGCGCCGGATCTATTAGAATATCTAGACCCTTTGCCAGAAATATATAAAAATCATAACTTCAAAAATCAAATAAGGGCACAATGGGTAAGAGTTGAGCTTGATGTAAATTGGAAGTTCTTTTGCGATAATTTTAATGAGTCCTACCACACTCGTTTTGTTCATCCTCAAGTTCCTTCGGTAATTGACCAAGATCACTTTACTTCAAGATATGAGATGTTTCCAAAAGGACATGCAAGAATCATACAAATGGGTCGGCCTTCATTAAGGGATAGAGTTTCTGAAGATGAGGATCATCCATTTAAAGGCATACTAGAGGACTGGGGTGTGGATACATCTAAATATAAAGATTATGAAACACTTTCTGAGCAAGGATGGATAGATCTAAAAGAAGCAAAAAGAAAAAATTATAAAGAAAAAGGTTACCATCATTATGAAAATCTCTCAGATGAGGAATTAACAGAAAGCCCCTTTCAGTTTATTTTTCCAAATATTGCAATGGGCGTGCAAGCAGATGGCTGTATTCTTTTAAATTGGTTCCCCCACCCAACAGATCCAGAAAAATGCTATTTCGATTTATGGGATATGGGTTATCCAATTGGGGGCTCTGCAAAAGGAATAGGTAAAACCGGAAGAGATAGTGATGAAGAGTTTAAATCTACATCTGCAGGCATAGGCGAAGCAGAAAAAACAAGTAATCAAGAGTATTTTTCTCGTACAAAAGTAAATCCAATTAAACTTCAAGAAGTTGAATTAGACTTTCGTGACTATGATAATGGGAAGGGTGTTGAAGATTTATGGGATCATGTTGTTTATCAGGATTGGCAACTTACTGATGGACTGAGAAGGGGCGTAAGATCTAGAGGTTATCAAGAACCTTACCTTGCCTCACAAGAGACAAGAGTAAGGTTTTTTCATGAAAAGCTTCATGATTACTTAAATGGAAATCCACCAAAATAAAAACCCTAGGGATTATATGGAAAACTAGGTAAGTTAATATCTACAGGGTCCCATTCGCAAGCTGATGTGCTCCAAAAACTTGATTCTGTTCTAACCCAAGTTGAATCATCCAGGCTCCCTGCTTTTATGAATCTTAGGTTAGGCTGCTCTGTAACATAACTAATTATTGGCGAACCACAATCTGGGCAGAATCCTCTATGTACATTTGTTCCATCAGTACCAATAACAGAATAAATTTTATATTTATTGTTAATCTCTAAATTTTCAGTTGGAACAAATACAATTGTAGCTTTACCAGAGCCTGTTATTTTTTGACAATCATTGCAATGGCAATGGCCTGCAGAAACTATTTTTTCTCTATCAAACTTATATCGTATCTTTCCGCACAAACACCCACCAGTTTCCATTTTAATCTCCATCAGTAAATAAATTTATTCCATTTCCTTTATCCAATCATATATAAGAGGCAAAGCTTCTTTATGATTTAAACTTCTGCTTAATTCTGGCATCATTACACCTGGATCAGTAGAGGCCATTCTATATAAAAGAATCGAATGCTCAGGTTTACCTGGATCAATAACATAAGCCATTCCACCACTACCCCTTCCAGCTGCTACAGGTCTTTTTCGAATTCCAAGAGCAACACCATCGTTTTGTTCAAGCGAAAGATAAAAACCAGAATTTCCCGCAGAGCCTCCCTCCCTATGACAATGCGCACAATTAGAATCTAAATAAGCCCTGGCTCTTTCAGAAACTGAAAATGATTCATCATCCCAAATAGCTGGCTTGGGTATTTTTCTCTTTGGTAGATTTGTCAATCTTTCATTAAACTCCCAATACTCTAATTGATTTTTTTGACCTTCTTTATATAGAAAATCTAAATTCATATTTCGTCCTTTTGGCCCTATAGGTTTAATAACTTTATTAATTTGGTGGCAAGATTTACACTGATTAATATTAGGCACTCTATACCTTACATTTTGAGATATTCCATTTTTATCTATCCAACTCGTCTCAATTGTTTTCCCTATATATTTTATTTCTGCATCTGTCTGATTATCATTCCAAATATATGAAACTGGTATCCATCCTTCTTTTTTATGAATCAAAAGTCTTGTCTCAAGAAGCTGAAAACCTTTTTTTAAGTTTCGATCATCCACCGGATACGCAAAAGTTTTTATTATTGTTGCGCCGATAGGAAAATCAAATACTTTCTCGTGATTATAGCTTGCCACACTATTATCTGGCATTGAAACAAAACGAAATTTATAGGTATAATCTGAAAATAGAGGATTAGCTATGTGGTATGGAATTACACCTTTATTAGGAACCTGACTCTTAATATCCTGAAAGAAATTATATTCCGATAATAATGAAAATGTTTCTGCTCTTAATGAGTTAACTGATAAAAAAAATATAATTAAAATTTTAAAAAAAATTTTCACTTAATTTAATCCTTTTCAAAAATTACAGGCCTAATAGGATTTAATTCTCCTCTATAATTTTCATAATTAGTATCAACTTTATGTAAAGATGAGATTAGGTATTTTGTCATTAGTTTTAAATTAGCAAAGATAGGAGTATCTGAATCTGAATAATTATCACCAAGAATTATTCTTTGAGAGCTCCTCAATCCAATCCACTCTATAAAAGGAACAACGCCATCCCATATTATATCTGGTACCTTACCGTTTGTAACTTCAGATATTGGACTTGCCCTAATCTTATCAACATTGAAACCATTATTAATTAGAGAGTTTCCATGAATAAAAATATTACTGGCTATAGGATTATAATTTTTATCTTCTGCTTCATCTTGATAGCTAGCAATAAGAATCCCTGCTGTCGCGTTATTCTTAATTTCATTATTTTTAATTTCAACAAACTGATTTGCCATAACCATTATACCGGTTCCGTTGGGTGTATTTCCAACAATATTACCCTCTGGAGCAAAATTCTCAGTATCATTATTTCTGACAATATTATTTTCTAATAAAATATGATGCCCTCCTTGTTGAGGAAGATCCGGTAAATCAAACACTAAGATACCACCGGTATTATGCTCACTTATATTACCAATCACTTCAGCGTAGAAACTATTTTCGATCTCAATCCCAGCAACATTATATCTCGCTATGCTATTTAAAACTTTAATTCTCTCTGATTGGCCAACATAAATTCCAGCATCAGAAGCACCTATAGCAATGCAGCCGTCTATCAAAACATCAGTACTTTGAACTGGATAAAAACCATAAGCCCCATTTGATTCCTTAGGTCCGCCCGTCCATTCTGTTCGAACTCTAAGAAAATTTATACCATTAGCCCCTTTTACTACTATTGCATCACCAATTGTATCCTCAACAGCAAAGTCTTTTAAGGTAACACCGTTAGAAGTAATCATTAGGCCCTCAGCCCCAGATTTTTGATTTTTAAACGATAGTATTGTTTTATTGATACCTTCGCCCGAAATTGTAACATTATTGACATCTAAAGATAGACCGTCCTCAAATTCAAATATTCCCTCTCCAAGCTCAATAATATCACCTGGTTTAGATAAAATTAGAGCCTTTTGAATCTCTTCGTATGATAGAGGGCCTGGTTGAATGGTATTAGAAAGCAGAGAGCCTGTTAAATTTATAAAAATAAAAAATTTTATTAAAATGATCTTTGAAAGAAAATTTCTCATATTGTTATTGCCTGTCAAACTTAATAGGTAGTTCCTTTAATTGATGTAAGAAAATACTTGGATGATGTGGGATTTGGTCCAAGTCCCTGACTAGTTCAATATTTTTTATACGTTCAAAGAAGTATTTAAAAGCTGCATGCATTTCTGATCTTGCTAAACTTGCTCCAATACAATGATGAGCTCCTGAACCAAATGCCAAGTGCCTTCCTACATCTTTTCTTTCAATATCAAAAATCTCTGGATCACCAAATATTTCTTCATCTCGATTAAGTGCAGCATATCTGACCAACAAAGTGCTTCCCTTTGGAATTTTAACTCCCTTTATTTCACTATCAGCCATTGCAGTCCTAAACAAACCTTGCACAGGTGTCTCATAACGAATTGTTTCTTCAACAAAATTAGGAATAAGCTCATGATTATTGATTACTTTTTCCATTTGATCTGGATGCCTTAACAAAAGCCACATCCCATGAGCAATCGAGCTAGTAGTTGTCTCATTACCACCGGTTAATAATTGATTAATCAAATCTTGTAACTCATCTTCAGTAAGCTTTCTCTCGCCATCAAAATCAGCATTAACTAAGTCAGAAATAATGTCATCTGTTGGACTCTTTCTTTTTTTATCAAAAATACTTTTAAAGTAATGCTGTGATTCAACCTCAAGCCTTGCTGCATTTTCCATCTCCTCTACAGAAGCCATTCCGCTAGCTGGTATTAGCATTGCATCAGACCATTCTTTAAATTTTCCAAGGTATTCACGAGGAACACCAAGTTGGTCGGCAATAATTGTGCAAGGAATAGGCACAGCATAATCTGCAACGAATTCACATTCTCCTTTATCAATAAATCCATCGATTAAATCATTTACAACACCAGAGATATAAGGAGCCATTTCTTTAACTCGACTCAAAGTAAAAGCTTTATTAAGAAGTTTACGGTATTTAGTGTGAATAGGTGGGTCTGTTCTTTGAAGAGTTATTGGTTTTTTACCAAATCCTTCAGTATTCATTATCTCACTATGACGCTTAACTCCCTCACTCTCATATCCTTGTTGATGAGAATATGTATTTGAGTAAGTTTTGGTATCTTTTATTACCATTCTTGCGTCATCATATTTTGTAATCATATAAAAACCAACCTCTGGCAATTGATATACAGGACACTCTGATCTCAAGGTTTTATAGGCTTCGTACGGACAACTTTGAGTAGCTGGATCTAGAAAGCTTATTGATTCAATGTCTAGTTTGCTCATTAATATCTCCCCCAAGATAACTTAATTATACTTTATCCCAATTATGTTTTTTTATCCAATCTTCAAAGTAGGTTGGTTTAACATTAAAAGCTTTGTAGACTGGATCCATATCAACAGCTAATGGTGATGGGCTTTGTTCATTATACCAAGTATAAAAAGCTGCCATTCCTCCGTATATTGATTGGTCTTCATAAATCTCTGATCCCGTTACTAACTTGCTCATAGATGCAGCAAAATTTTCAGGCTTAAGACTTGAAAATTTTATTTGGCGTCCAAGTGATTTTGTAAATCTTTCAGCTACCTCTTTTCCAAGTAAAATTTCAGGACCACCAACTATAATTTTATCTGCTTTAAAACTATCATTAGAGAGTGCCGCAACCATGAAGGCTGCAACATCTTCTAAGCATATCCAAGAAATTTTTAACTCCGGTGAGCATGGATAGGCGAAAGTATCATTATTTGTGATCGATGGTTTAGACCAAAATCTAATAAGATTATCCATAAAAACTACAGAACGAATAACAACATAATCCATGCCGCTCTCTTCCATACATTTCTCAATTGCTCTACGTCCGTCATGGGCCGCCAAACCATTATCGTTAGGAGCAACATAACAACTAGTATTAAAAACTATTTTCTTTACACCCATTTGAGAGCCAGCACTTGATATGTTCTTTCCCCACTTTTCTGCAATTATTTTGTCAAAGACAAAAGGTATATTCATTGCGATACCATCAATTCCCTCTGATGCAGTTAATAAGGAATTAATATCAAATAAATCAGCCTTAACTGCCTCAACTTCACCATCAATTTCTGATTTATATTCATCAGGATTGCGTGTTACCGCTCTTACACTATAACCCTTATTAAGTAATGAATTAACAAGAGGAATTCCTTGATCTCCACTAGCTCCATAAACAAGAATTTTTTTCATTAACTCTTTCCTTTGATATAGTTATTACCAGCAGCATGCTGTCCCGCTAAATAACCGTAAGTTAAAGCCGGCCCTAATGTTCCGCCAGCACCTGCATAAACAGAGCCGGTAGATCCGGCCATTGCATTACCAACAGTATATAAACCTTCAATAATATTCCCTGAGGCAGAGATAACTCGGCCATACTCATCAGTTCTTGCTCCCCCATTAGTACCTAATGCACCAATATTTATTTCAACAGCAAAAAATGGAGCTTTTTCTAATTTTCCTAAAGTAGAATAAACACCAGACTGTGATCGGTCTCCGTAAAAAGAGTCATAATCGCTTTTCCCTCTAAAAAATTCCTTATCATCACCCTCCTCTACAAAGGAATTAAAGTTTTGGATGGTTGAAACTAAATTCTCACTATCGATATCTAATTCATTAGCCAGGCCGTCCAAAGTAGGAGATGTCTTCATCCAGCTAGGGTTTTCAGATCCAGGCATTATATTGGCAAAGGGATATTTATCTCTGTAGGTGGAATCAAAAACTATCCAAGCAGGTAGGTTTGGGTAGCCATACTTATTGGGATCAAAAAAATGAAATGCGCCTGCAAGAGCAGAATAATTTGTTGCTTCATTACAAAATCTTTTACCGGACTTATTTACCATGAGAGAGTGCGGAAGAGTCCTCTCAATTAGAATTGGGGAAGATTTCTGTCCCCCCTCTGGCCAATTATCTCCAGGTATTGATAAAACGGGAGACCACCAGGCACTGGTCATGTTTCCTAATGACGCTCCAGCTTCTTGCGCCATCATTAATCCATCACCATCATTACCCGGAGGTGATGCTGGAGACCTTAGGGGCCCTCTTAGAAAGGTAGTTACAAAATCTTTGTTCCATTCAAACCCACCTGTGGCAATAATCACGCCTCTTCGAGCAATAATAGTTTCAGTTTGACCATTTTTTTCAATTTCAATGCCTGTAATTCTTTCATCATTCTTAATTAATTTTTTAGCTTTTGTATCCAAATATGGTTCGATACCTCGATCCAGGCAGCCCTTTAAAAGCGCTCCAACTAAAGCTTGCCCAAACCCTCGAGAGTCTTTTTCTAAACGCTCTGACATAATATCATCAGGAATAACACCTGTTCCTCCGCCAAGGGGAGTCTCAGCCAAAGTCAAAGGCAAAGGCATTCCATTATTACGAACCTTAGATGCCCAATCTCCTAAAATAGAAAAATCAAACAAGTGATTGTCTAGGGCGCGGCCTCCCCCTTTAAGAGCACCAGGCCTATCTAAGTAATAATCAGGATAACCATCTAAAATAGAAAATTTTGCATCAGTTTTTTCTTCTAAGAAATCTAATGCCTCTCCACAGTTATCAATGAATGCCTCGAGCAAGGGTTGATTTATATCACCCTGAGAAAGAGACATAAAATATTCAATAGACTTACTTCTATCGTCATCTATGCCAGCTTTCTTCATATGACTATTCATTGGAGCCCAAATTATACCTCCAGAAATTCCAGCCGTTCCTCCAATTAAAGACTGTTTTTCAAATATTCCCACTGAAGATCCATTTTCATGGGCGCTGAGTGCTGCCATCATGCCGCTAGCTCCTGCACCTAAGACTACAATATCAAATTCTTTTTTCATTTAACTTTTCCTTTTCAAGAATATTAATCAAAATACTTGAATTTATCTAGATAAAAAAAAGGGCTCCGAAGAGCCCTAATTTAATCTAAAAAGAACAATAATTTAGAATTTACCAGTTAAGCGAACACCGTAAGTTCTGTTTGCTATGGTATTAGCAAAAAACCAGTTACCAACATCAACAGCACGTCCTAATCTAGCGCCTTGATGACCAAGATCATTTACGAATGCAGAAATTTCTACTTCAGGACCCCCAGCCATTAACTCACCTTCATAAGTTACAGAAACATCAAGCATTCCCCAAGCAGCATATTTAGAAAATTTATCGCCTAAATCATCGATACCAATGTAAGAATAAGGTGAAGAGTAATTTTCCGCTGTATAGCTATAGTTAATATTGAAAGCAATTTCTCCTAAGCCAGCTGGAAAAAAGAACTCAGTTCCAACAGACCATGTTTCCTCAGGGGCACCACGGAAATTTCTTGTTGATTTTACATCATTTCCAAATTGATCAAGAAAGGAATCATATCCAGCGTCCAAATATCCATAAGTCATAGTTGAAATCCAATTGCTATTAATTAGATACTGAGCATCAATTTCAAGACCCTGCATTGTCGCTGAGGCAGCATTATCAACAATAGTCTCAACAGTATCAGAAAAAGGAGAGTCCCTTAGAATTTCTTCTTGTTTATCGGAATACTCCATATCAAAAATTGCCATATTGAATCTAAGACTACCGTCCATAAGAACAGACTTCAAACCAACTTCGATATTAGTAACTTCTTCAGGGTTGTATGGCCCAACAGTTGATGGGGTTAATCCACGACCATTCCAACCACCACTTCTAAAGCCTTCAGACCATGTTGCATAAAGATTAACATTATCAGTCGCTGCAAAAGTTAAACTTACTCTGGGAGTAAAGGCATCATAAGTAGCTGTACCAGTTCTGCAGCCCTCAATTGTAGAGCTAGGGTCTGGACAGGATGATATTAAGGGTAAAGGTGATCCATCTGCCTGTTTACCAAATTCCTTTGAACTTAATGGCATAGGTACTGCTAGTGAGGTATCATAAACATCACTTTGGAAATCTTTTGTTTCTTCAGTATAACGACCACCTACAGACAACTGAACTCTATCATTAACTTCATAAGTAAATTCTCCAAAAACAGCTTGCGCCTCTGCTTGTTGACTTGCAGAAAATTGCTGAACTAAGCCACCAAAGAAAAAGAATTTTTGTGGAGTAAGGGCATATTCACTTTCAAAATAATATGCACCTGCAACAAAGTTAAAAGGCCCGTCATAATTACTTCTAATTTGAAATTCTTGACTCTTTTGTTCGTATGTTTGAGGTCTGTTTGGAACAAAATTATAAACGCCAGGTCCAAATAGATTAACCATTCCACCATTCTCTTCATAAAGCCAATCTTCTGATTCCCAACCGGCAGTAATAGACTTAAAGCTAAAATCGCCTATATCCCAGCTCATATTTAAAGACCATGAGTCCGCTTCAACTGTTGATATAAAAGGATGATCAGATAATTGTACTGTAAAATCATTAGCCTTTTGAACATCATAACCAGTTGTGTAGCAAGCATTAGCTCCAAAAGCATCACACAGTGTACCTGCGTGAGGTGTTCTGGAACCTGGTAATGTTACATTTACTGGCAATGGGTATTCTGATTGATCATCCATTGTTTCAATTGTTAGCAATGCTTCAAAATTGTAATCATTTTGAGGGGTAAACAAGAAAGTTCCGTACATACTAGTAATATCAGCACCTTTAACCTGGTCTCCATCATTATAAAAATCTCCGCCTGCGCCAGGTCCAATTTTTGCCCAGCTATCACCTTCAGTTTTATAAGCAGCTAATTTAAGAGCTAGTACATCTTTAATAATTGGGAAATTCAAAACAGCCTTAAACTCTGTTTTATCATAATTAGAAAGGCCTACGGACACTTTTCCGCCAAATTCTCCTGTAGGACGACTTCTGGTGATATTAATAACACCACCAACAGTATTTCTTCCAAAAAGGGTGCCTTGCGGACCTCTTAGCATTTCTACAGATTCAATATCAAACATTTCAATATTGGCACCAGTTGTTGTTCCAAAGAAAACTCCATCTAATGAAATACCAACTGCAGGTTCAAATGATTTTTCTAAATCACTAAAACTTATTCCTCTAATAGAGGCATTAATTCCACCGCCTGTATAATTATTTCGATCCAAAACAACATTTGGAGCGAATCTCTGTAAATCATCAAGATCTGTTAAAAATGATCTTTCAATTGTTCTGGCATCAAGGGCTGTAATAGCAATCGGAACATCTTGAGTAGATTCCTCTCTTTTACGAGCTGTTACAATAATTTCCTCTAACGAATAGCCTGAAGCTTTAGCCGAAGAATTATCTTGAGCAAAAATTTGATTATTTACCATTAAAATAGGTATTGCTAAAAATAAGAGTTTTAAAAATTTCATTGATTTTCCTCCCCAGGATTAAAAATACAATGGTTAAATTACCTAAAATTTCAATAAAGGAAAACAAAAAATAAAATATTTTAATTAAGTATGACTAAACAACAGCATATAAAAATTTAAAATTACAGCATCGTATTCTTTATTTACAAGTCATCTCCTTCACCGGCATTAATGAATATATTATATTTTATCTAGATAAAAAAAGAGGTGTGAAAAGAAAAATTTTTTTAATTAGTAGTATTTTCCAATATTTTTTTTTGGATCTCATTTCTCTTTTCCTCTGGGAGATTAGAAATAAAATCTGTTACGTGATTTATAAAATCATCTAATGGAGCAGGAGGATAATTTTTTAAATTTTTTAATACATTTATATATTCATCATTAGCTGCATATACAAAATTAAAAGTTCTATTGTGACTTATTTTTGATAATTCTTTTTCATTGATATCATTTGTACTTATTTTCTTAATAACGTTCTCAGAAATTAATTTATTTATCCTTCTGTTAATAGTGTCTCGACTAACATTTGAATACCTTCCTCCTTTTGACCGAATATGGTAAATTATCGAATTCATTGTTGTCCATATACAATCTGTTTCTATGTGTGAAACAATCTTTACTTTAATCATTGTGCTAATAGAGTCGTGAGCCTTAATAGGGGCTCCAATTTTATTTTTATCAGAGGTTTTTAACAGGTCTGCACTACCTAGAGCTATACTCTGATAACCTACATAGATATTAGTAAGACTTTCTAAAATTTTACATCTATTCTGTAGTGATAAACTTCCCCACCCAATTATATTGTCGGTTATATTTTTAGTCATAATAAAATCTTATTTAAAAATTATTTTCTTTTCAACTAAACAAAACTAAATAAAAAACAAAAATCTATTTTAAAGCAGATTGTTATTGATTATTGAGCATGCATCTTTAGAAAAATATTTATTTATTTTGAATTTATTAATAATCTATTTAAATTCGAAATCTGAATTTTAATTTTAATGGGGAAAATTATATGGACTTGGGTATTAAGGGTAAAAAAGCAATCATAAATGGTGGGAGCGCTGGAATGGGTAAAGGAAGTGCCATAGCCCTTGCCAGAGAAGGTGTTGACCTAGTCATATCATCTCGAGGAGAGGAGAGGCTTGAAAATACTTGTGAAGAAATAAGAAAAGAAACTGGTGTAAATGTTGTTGCAGTAGCTACCGACCACAGTACTGATGAAGGAAGGGAAAAAATAATAAAAGCATGTCCTAACCCAGATATTTTAGTTGGAACATCTTCGCCTCCAATGCATACCCCTGACTATGAGAGTATCTCTCCAGATGACTGGAGGGAAACTCTAGAGGTATCCCTTCTTAGCCCAGTTTCATTTATGAAAGAATTAATTCCAGGTATGGTAAAGAGAAAATGGGGAAGAATTGTTAATATTGGAACTGGTGCTGCAAAAACACCTGCTGAAGTAAGAATTTTGTCAGGTGGTCCAAGGGCAGCATTAGTAAATTATTCTGTCGCAGTTTCTAAAAAAGTTGCAAGGCATAATGTTGCAATAAATAATATTTTGCCTGGAATGCATCATACAGCTGCAACAGGGGAAAGATATTTGAAGCTCGCTGAAGAAAATGGTACTACATATGATGAGGAAATTTTTGAGTTCGCAAAAAAGTGGCGGATACCAGCTAGAAAATTTGGCACCTCACAGGATTTTGGAGATTTTGTAGCAATGTTTTGTAGTGAACAAGCAACGTATATCATTGGTCAAAGTTTAGTGATTGACGGTGGTATCGATAATACAACATTTTAGGGATAAAAATTATGTCAGACAAAACAATACTTCTAGATATTCAAGATAAGATTGGGACGATTACACTAAATAGACCAGAAAGAAAAAATGCAATTAATTCAACTATGGTGAATGAATGGGTAGAAATCTTGGATGAGTGCAGAGACAATCCAGAAATTTCAGCCATTATATTAACTGGTGCCGGGGAGGCCTTTTGTGCCGGAGGAGATAAAGCAAATCTTGGAGCAAATAATAAAATAGATCCTCTTGAGACAAAGGATCACTTTTGGGATCATTTTCAGCGCATCGCGAAAAGAACCGCATTAATAGAAAAGCCTATAGTGGCTGCTGTTAATGGAATGGCTACAGGCGCAGGTATGGATATGAGTCTTCATTGTGATATTCGTTTTGCTGCAAAGAGTGCTATATTTAGAGCCTCTTATGCTGCATTTGGTTTAGTCCCGGGCAATGGAGGAACTTATTTTCTTCCTCGAATAGTAGGAACCTCCAAAGCATTAGAGCTTTTTTGGTCGACTGATGTGATAGATGCTGAGGAAGCCCTAAGAATTGGTCTTATTAATAAAGTTTTTTCTGAAGATGAGTTAATGGAAAAAACAAGAGAATGGGTAAGTAATGTTCTTAGTCAAGCGCCAATTCCAGTAAAAGTAATTAAAAGGCTTATATATCAAAACGTAAATATGGACTTAAATACAAGTTTAGATTTAATTTCATCCCATATGGCGTTTGCTAGAACAAGTGAAGATCATGCAGAGGCTATTGCGGCTTCCGAAGAAAAAAGAGCTCCAAAATTTAAAGGCAAATGATTATTTTAATAGTAAAGGATTTAAAATGAATATTACAGATATTGATTGGAAAAAAAGAAACGCCGAAAAATGGAAACAACAAAACCTTAGCAATACTCCTGTAGATGGAAGTCGATACAACTCTCAGGAATTTATGAATAAGGAATGGCAGTATATGTGGCCGAAAGTTTGGCTATTGCTTGGACGAGAGGAAGAGGTGCCCAATCCAGGTGATTATCAAATGGAAGAATTTGGAAAAGAAAGCTTCTTGATGATACGGCAAGACGACGGTTCCATAAAATCATTTTACAATGTTTGTCAGCATAGAGGTGCAAGGCTAACATTTAATGAGCAGGGAACTGCCGAAACATTTAAATGTCCTTATCATGGTTGGAAATGGAGAAAAGATGGGAAACTTATCGAGGCTCAAGATGCTGAGGACTTTCCTCAAGGAAATCCTTGCGATAATTTAACTCTAGAGGAAGTAAAAACAGAAACATTTGCAGGTTTTATTTGGATTAATATGGATAAGAATGCCTGTACATTAAAAGAATGGCTCGGACCTGTATGGGAGGACTGGGAGGCTTATGAAATTCATAAGTGGAAAAGATATGTAGCGCAAACAGTAAATATGCCATGTAATTGGAAGATCGTATTAGATAATTTTAATGAATCTTATCACTTAAACACTGTTCATGCGCCAGAAAGAGCAATAACAAAAAAGAGAATGCCTAGCGGGGTTGATACAAGTTATCGCAATACTCAGTTTGATCTTGCAACAGAAGGGCACAACAGAATGATTATGAAAGCTGGTTATGGACCTGCAGGGTCATTTGAGGATAATGGTATAATTGAAGACCCACTAGCATCTGTAATGAGTGATTGGAATCTTAATCCAGAAGAATATTCAGGAAAAGGGTTTGATACTAGGGAGGCAATTCAAAATGCTAAAAGAAAATTAGGACCTGAAAGAGGATATACTCATTATGAAAAATTACGCGATGAACAGTTAACAGATGCATTTCACTATACTCTTTTTCCAAATTTTGCTGTTTCATTGTGGGCTGATGGATTTCATTTTTTAAGAGCGAGACCACACGCAACAGATCCTGAAAAATGTATTTTTGATAACTGGTGGTATTCAAGTAATCCTGAAAATGAAATAGCCCCTATTCGAAGCACTGTTGGAATTCATGAGAGAGGAAAATTTGCAGATTTTCCTGATGTATTTGATCATGGAGAGAAGAGTCTTGGACAAACAATTGATCAAGATGCAATAGTTTTCGTTTTCCAAAAATTTGGATTGCGGTCAAGGGGTTTTAATGGAGCTTATTACGCTGGCCAAGAAAAAAGGGTCCATCGTTTTCATGAGATGATTGAATCATATTTTGAGGAGTAAAAATTGGATAATAAAAAATTAGAACGCCATATAGCAAAATCAGAAATTTATGATTTAGTTTGCAAGTACATGAGAGGCCTTGATCGACTAGATAGGCCACTTTTAAAATCAGTCTTCCATGAGGATGCTTATTGCGACTATGGTTTTGTTAAAACTGATCCTGATACATTTTCTGGTTTTTGCATGGATGCGCTTAAAGAGCATATTGCAAATCATCACATGATTGGAAATTCATTAATCGAGTTTGATGAAAATGAAGATATGGCATTTGGTGAAATATATTTTAATGCTTACCATAAAACTATAGTTGATGGTATCAACACCGATGTAATTATAGCTGGTAGATATCTTGACCGCTACGAAAGAAGAAATGGAGTATGGAAGATTTCTTATAGATCAGAGGTCAATGATTGGTCAAAAACTGAACCAACAAATGATCCTTATTTCGATGACTCTGAGTGCCATAGAGGTAAGCGCCAAGATGATGCAGTATATAAAAGAGATAAAATGTTCCGGCCTTAATATTAAACCTTAACCTTATTTTTTAATTGCTCTCTTAGCTCATCATGTTTTTCTTTAGTTAATGGATAATTATAAAGAACTGCAATAGTTGCAATAAAGAATATAGTTGCACTAAAGGAATATACGACTTTTAATCCAAAGACATTATTTCCCTCATTAACAACTCCTGGGCTTGGGTCAAATCCAATATATGATAGCATCATAAATGCAAACCATGGTCCAAATGAATAAGAAATTTTAGTAATAAAAGACCAGACTGCAAAAAATGATCCAGCCCTGTCTTCACCAGAATTTAATTTGTCTAAATCAATAACATCAGCTTTCATTGATGGAGGTATAACATAACTAGTTGCACCTCCAAATCCAGTAATTGTTAACCCAAGCATCATCCAATAGATATCGCCGGGCCCCAGGAGCATATAAAATGGATTTGTAATAACAAAACACAATAGACCAAAAATCCATGCCCGATGTTTTCCAATTTTTTTACTAATCATCACCCAAACTGGTATCGCGCAAAGAGTGATTATATAATATGATAGCAAAAGAGCTATTCCAGCTTTTTCTTCCTGAATAACACCCCTGATAAAAAAAATAAAAGTAGCACTTGTTATTGAAACACCGGTAATGTGAAGAAAAAATGCCAATGCTAACCTTCGAAAGGGACCATTTTTCCACATAACTTTAAGGCCCTCAAAAACAGATAGCCTGGGAGGTGTGTAATCTTTGCTTTCCTCAACATTAAAAACAGTTAAAAGTATTGTAATTGGTATAAGAATTAACATAGCAAAACCAATCATTTGAACAACCTCTCTTGTGCCGCCATAGGCAAAAAGGACTAGCGCAAGAGTTGGGATTAACTTACTCAAGACATTGCCAACCATCCCTATCCAGGTTCGCCATGCTGTTATTGTTGTTCTTTCATTATAGTCTGGTGAAAGCTCTGCCGCCCATGCATAGTAAGGAATTAAAAGCATAGTCCAGCCTAGCCAAAACATAGCTAGCCAAAAAAATAAATACATTGCCGTAACAGTTTCTTCATTTGGAAAAAATAAAAAATAAACTGCAGGAATTAAAATAGGTATTGAAGCAACCATCCAAACTCTTCGTCTTCCCCAGCGAGTATTTGTTCTATCACCCAAATAGCCAATCAATGGATCAGTAAACGCATCAAATATCCTTGCTGCAAGCCATATCATCCCTATGGCTGCTAGACTTATCCCTACATCAGATCCATAATAATTAGGAAGGTATGTTAAGAGTGGAAGTCCGGCTATTGAAATTGGCATTTCAGAAAGACCATAAAAGAAAAGCTTTCTTTTTGTTAATTTATTATCTTTCATAAATACCCTTCCTTTAAGTTAGTTTTTTTGTTTTTGTTTCTCTAACTTTTTTCTTATATCCAATTGAAAACTCTCTGTAATAGGGTATTTCCGAACAATCAGTAATACTATAATGAAGCAGATAGGGCACGCAAATGAGAAGAGCGCTTTTAATCCTAAAATTTGATTAGGGCTATTAACGGCACCAGGAGTTGAATCAAAGCCAATTAAAGAAAGAAGCATAAGCCCTAAAAAAGGTCCGACAGATAAGGCTACCTTTGAAGCAAAAGACCAAACAGCAAAAAATTGTCCGGCCCTATCCTCACCTGAATTCAAAGTATCTAAATCTATAACATCTGCTTTCATTGAATTTGGCATTACATAAAAGCTTGCTCCTGCAAAACCTGTAATTGTTGTAATAGGAAGCATCCAATAAAAATCGCCTTGTCCTAGTAGCATATAAAAAGGACTCATAATTATAAAAAAACTTAGCCCCAACATCCAAGCCTTGTGTTTTCCTATTATTGAAGAAAACCAGGCCCAGAATGGTATTCCACATAGGTTTGAAACATAATAGAAAAGTAAGAATATAATACCAGCTTCTTCTTCTCCAGTTACTCCCCTTATGTAGAATAAAACAACTGCAGTTGATAAGGCCGTTCCCATACTGCTAAAAAAGAATGCAGCAACCAACATTTTAAAGGGGCCATTATTCCACATAATATTTAAACCCTGGAGTATTGGAACCTTAGTTGAAGTATAATCTTTCTTTTCTGGAACATTGTATGAAGTTAAAGAAATAGATACAGGAATTAAAAATAATAACCCCCACCCAATCATTTCCACTACCTCTTTGGTTCCCCCGTATGAAAAAAGAATAAGAGCAACTACAGGAAGTACTTTTGTTGCAACATTGGCAACCATACCAATAAACATTCTCCAGGCCGCAATTGTTGTCCTTTCATTGTAATCAGGTGAAAGCTCAGCTGCCCATGCATAATAAGGAATAAAAAGCATTGTCCAACCTATCCAAAAAATCACAAGCCAAAACAATAGATACCCTGCATCAACTCCTAGTTCAGGAAAAAATATTTTATAGACAGATAACATTAAGAATGGAATTGAGGCTATCATCCAAACTCTTCTTCTTCCCCAGCGAGTGTCTGTCTTATCACCCAAGTACCCAACCAGGGGATCTGTTATAGCATCAAATAATCGAGCAAAAAGCCATACAGCTCCTATGCTAGCCAAGCTTACACCAAGATCGGCACCATAGTAGTTTGGTATATAGGCTGCCAAGGGAACATTAGCCACAGATAATGGCATATCAGAAAGACCAAAATAGAAAAGTATTCTCTTTGAGAGCGGTTTTCTAGACATTTTATTTATTTATCCCCCCCAGGATCAATAATAATGTTTATCCAATTTTATTCATTTTTGACCATAAAGGATCATCACTTAACCAGTTATCGATCCAATTATGAAAATGCTGGAGTCTTCCTTCATCATTACTTAAAATAGCCTTACTGAATCCTCGTGAGTGCATTCCCGCCTGCATACCGTTAAGGTAATGTATATCTTGATCAATTGTAGCCGTCATAGAGTTTTTACCGTCAATTACATCCTGCCTAGTAAAAATCTCATGCTCAACTCTTGAAGGAGAGTATTGATATTCATATGAGCCAGGCAATAACTCAAGACCCTGCTCTTCATCACGCATCTTTTCTTCAGGAATCATGAGGCTGAATTTTGTAAACGTACATTTGTTAGGATCAGAAGGATGAGGTCTTGGTCCATAGAACCATACCCTTTCAGCATGAATTGTCATAAAGAGATTAGGGAAAATATCATATTGGAATACATCGGAAACCTGTTCATCAGTTAGCTCGGAATAATCAAACCCAAGTTTTTTTCCTATTACTCTTTTTTGCTTTTGAATAACTTTCCTAACCTCGGGTACCTTGCCTATAAACTCATCTGGGTTAATTTCTAACCCTTTCAAGTATTGCACCATATATTCGGGTGGCTTATTTGGCATTGGATATCGAGGATTCATTACAGGACTCTCAACACAGGTGTGCGTATGGCCAAAAGGCCAAAGATAATTCTGTGCATCACAGCAATCGACAAAGCTAGCATGCTGAGGGTGAATAAAATCAACATGATATTGTTCTAAAAAATTATCTCTTACAGTCTTCCAATTTGCATCTAACGTAACGCTCTGGTGTTTGACTAACTCCATATTTTCAAAATGATATGGACTAAGCTGATTCATGATTTCACCTAAGTATTTTTCTAGAGGAGCGGGATTTATGCTCATATTTACAAAAACCATTCCTGCCCATACCTCTACATGTACAGACTTTAGAGAATTTTCTTTACAAGATACTTTTCCAGGAAAAAGATCTTCATCCGGCACTTTTTTTAACTCACCATCTAAGTCGTATGTCCAACCATGGTAGGGGCAGGTAACTTGCTTAACCCAGCCTACATCAATAGTTAAAATCTTATTACCCCTATGTTGACAAGCATTATAAAAGGCTGAAATACCATTTTTTTCATTACGCGTGACAATGATTGATTCTCGTCCAATATCGTAAACAAAAAAATCACCAACTTCATTTAGATCGGATTCTAAACCTGCAAAAATCCAGCACTTTGTCCATATTTTATCCCATTCCATTTGCATAAAATCAGGACTTGTATATCTATCACTTGAAAGATCGGCATTGTGCTCTGGGTTTGAGATTACACCTTCGGAAAAATTTATAGAATCAAAACGTTGTGGCAATATTATTTCCCCCTGAAAAATACATAATGAATATTATCTAAAAAAAAGAATAATTCAATAGCGCTATTACCCTTACATAATGGTTAT
>Ga0209830_10000720_pt1 | contig 32488 bp, 29 predicted proteins | sample ArcticOcean_MG_C_12_FD_187439 | JGI IMG/M metagenome (GOLD analysis project Ga0209830, IMG submission 187439) | Marine microbial communities from western Arctic Ocean - ArcticOcean_MG_CB8_130 (SPAdes) (version 2) | ecosystem: Environmental > Aquatic > Marine > Oceanic | place: Arctic Ocean...
TGAATAAATCTTTTCTTAGCGCCACTGTATCAATCTTTTTATGATCCTCAATGTCTTTAATTGTGACAGAATCTAAATGTAGATTGACAGGTTTTAATTCGATTGTCTTAGTCTCTTTAGTCATTAAGAATACGCATCTCCTACGAATACATTAAAGCAAGGTGTCTTACCGCCTTGACAAATGTTCTTCCATGTTACAGCAAAACGTAAAACTACCTTACCATATTGATTAAGCAGTTTAATACTTTTACCTGCACTTACTACTTTAGTAACTACACTATCCATTTCTGTAAAGTCATAAAATTCAACTGATTGCTTTTTAGTTTCGTAATTTTTAACAACACAGTATATTAAATCTGAATCTGAACTAAATTCAGAAGTTGTATTGTTGCCTAAAAGTATATCCTCTACCAGAATATTTAGTTGTTCTAAGTTGTCGTTAAGTTTGTTTGAAGCATACTCAGCGTATGCTAATTGACCTGGTTTAGTAATACGAGCAACTTGTTTTAATACTGTTGGATTAGTGTTACGAAACTCACGTAACACTTTAGCCCAATCAACACCATTCTTTATACTTCTGCCTATTAGGCCTTCTACTAGTTGATATCTTTGATCTAGCAAACCTAACTGCTTGTCGTAGTCTGAGTATCCTAGGATATCGTTACTGACTTTTTTGTTAAACAATGCTTGTGAAGGGTTTGCTTTTGTACCACTACCGATCTTCTTAGAAACTTTAAGTTCAACAGGTACTGTACCATCTGATCGGTAAACTTTAATGTCGCCTTTGTCATCGTATGATTCAGCACCGACCCATTTAGCATCAACGATAGTAGTGTTAGGATATTGTTTGATAACATGTACTTTAATAGCATCAGCAATCTGCTGATCATATGGGTTACCAGATGTACCAAGTATACCTAGTGCCGCATTCTTTTCTGCCTCTTCTGCCCAATCTCTACAATAAACTCCCATCTTATTATCCTTATTAATTTACTTTATACTATTATTATAATGCCTTAGCGGGCCTGTGTCAAGTGTTTTATGCATAAAAAATGCCCCATGGGAGTGGGGCATTTAGCTTAGTTATATAGTTTACGGACTATATCTTAAGGCATTGATGGCTCAATGCCCAAAGTTGTTATACACCAGTCGGCAGTGTTACGTTACCATCTGCGTCTGGTTGTAGTGTTTGTGCTTGTTGCTCTGCTTTTTGTCTTTCTTGTTCAACATACATAGGACCCACATTATCCAGAAGATATTGCTGATTTTCCATACAGAATACATATGAACCTGAGTGTCTTAATAGAACACGTTTGTCCATGTAGATTTTTCCACCTAGATCACGCCAGTTTTCACAGAATGTCCAGTCTTCTGAATAGTAGCGATTCTGACGTACAGCAGTGTCGAAGTAAGTCTTTAGATATTGATCGTATACTGGGTCGAGTCCGATGTCATTTTTATATTGCTTCACAGCAGGGTGACTATTTAATTTCTCAAACACGTGTTTCTTCATCAATAAGAAACCAGTACCTGCTTTAGATACTTCTTGGAATCCATCTGGACCTTCTTCAGCACCTTCGAATCCGTTCACTACCCATTTGATCGGCATAGTCTTCATTGGATATAATCCACCAATAACATCTACATCTTTGTTTAAGAGTACTAGCAAATGCCACGGCTCCCAACCAATGTCTGCATCGATAAACATTAAATGAGTTGCGTCTTCCATATGTAAGAACTTAGCAGTCAAAGTATTTCTTGCTCTACTGATCAATGATTCATTCACCATTGTTTCTAGTGTCCAGTCAATATTCAACTGACGAGCAGTATTTGCCCACTTGATGAATGACATGAATGTAGATTCAGTAAGCATACCACCATAACATGGCATAGCAATATGAACTTTAGTAGTACGTATAAAATCTACGTTAACTTGAATCTGTCCAGGTGCTAGTTCTTGTGGTGGGGCATCTGCGATTTCTTCAATTTTTTCCTGTAATGTTTCTAAAGGAATAGTTGCTTCTTCTTTTTGCTTAGATGCTTTAGTTGTTTTTGCTGGTGCCTTCTTAGGGGCAGTTGTCTTTTTCTTTCCGGCCATGTTAACTCCTGTGTTTTAATATAGTGGCTTTGTTTTATATAACTACTATTATTTACACTAGGTGCAAGGGGTGGAATTATTTTTCTTCGATATAATCAGTGGTTTCGGACAAATCTATTTTGTTCCAAAATGCTTTGGGTGACAGTCTAGGAGTCTGCTGTCTTAATACTCTAGGTGCTGATGTATCTCTAGTGCCTCCAAAGTATTCTTTGAGTTGAATAGTCTTAATATGTAACTTTTCTAGTAAGTCTTCAGTAAACCTAAAGTCATTATCATCTGGATTGTAGTTTTCTATGTAGTCGATGAGTTTAGTTATACTCTCCATCGCATCTAACATGTCTACAGGTAAAAGTTTTGCATCTGCTAGTTCAGCAAATTCTTGTTTTGCATTAAGCAATTCAGCCTGTAGTCTTGCTAACAGTTCTTCTTGCTCTGCTCTACGTTCACTATAGTAATTGTTTTCACGTTCTTGGGTTCTTTCTTTTTCTGCTCTGACTTTGTTTATGTCTACTACTTTGTTGTCTGTTTCTTTACCGAAGCCTCTGAGTTGAACAACGTTATCTTTTTCTTCTTCCATGAGTTCAAACAGTTTACGATGTAAGTCAACTGACTTAGACTTTTGTTCGTCTGTAGTTTCTTTGATCATGCCACGAATCTTGTTTATACTTTCATTTATTCGGGAAGGCATATAATTATCAAAGTTAGTCTGAGGCAGTTCTGTTCTAGTTTTTTCTATTTGTTTTGCTATTGGGGAATCAGCAGGGGATAACTTTTTAATTTCACTTTTTGTTTTAAGTTCTGCTTTTCTTTTTGCCATACGTTTTAAACTTGGATTATAACCTTTGACATCTCTATCAGTTAAGTTATAACCTTCTTGTTCCATTTTTTCAATTTCAGCAGTATAATGCTTGTTAAATATATCATCGTATGTAATATCAGTTGCGTTCGCCGTTCCACCTGCTAAGGCTCCTAATGTTAAGGCTCCTATTGCTAGGTCTTTACCAACACCTTCACTGACATAATTTCTATCATCGTCTGTGTCAAAGTAGTTTAGTTGTTGCAAGACTTCATCTATTACACTACTGCTATCAACAACATCTATAACTCTACCACTAGCAAAGTTCCCCATACGTTGACCATGATGATCCATTTCTGGGTCTACGATATCTTCAACATCTAAATCAGATAATACACTGTAGATATTGGCTTCTATTGCTTCTCTACTTTCAAATTCATCTTCATGTCCTTCAAAAGCATTTACTAAAGCATTGATTGCGGCATCTCTAATGATACTTCTTTCTTCGCCTTCATTGAATCCTTGTCTTCTACCATTTAAGTTTGGTGTATCTGTTAACGGCATTTCAATTTGCATACCTACTCCTACATTTTGTGAATCATGGTTCCAGTATTGCTTTGATTGATCAGGATCAACGAATGTTTCAGTAAAGAAGCCGGCAAGTTTCAATTCATCAACTGCTTTCTGTATAAATTCTGGTTTTGGTGTAGGCATAAATTGCAGGAGTTTCTCCGCATCACCTGTTGCTATAGCAGGAAATCTAAGCCACTTTTTTTCTCCTATAGTAACATTTCCATCTTCATCCGTTTCGGTATCTATATAATAAACTAGGTCTGATGTATCTGGAACATCCTCTTTCGAGTATGCAGTGACGTATTTACCTTGAGTATCCTGATAAACAAATACTTCCTCTGCATTTGTTTTGCTAAATTGTAATCCTAATGCAAGGATACCGATGGCAAGTTTTTCTTTTAAACCTTCATCTAACTGCTCTGGACTTACAAATGCTTCGTCTACTTGTTTGTCTTTCTTAAATGGTGATAATTTGCCGTCTGCATCTCTTTTAGTAGGTTGAGGTATTTTGTCACCTAATTTCTTCTTCATGTTTTGAAATTCTTTATTAGATGCATAATCTGCCGCAGTAGGAGTAGATGTTGGTTTGCCGTCTGCTCCCATAAATCCACTAACGTATTTAACTTCATCTACTTGCTCAGGGTCTCTGTAGGCTCTCTGTATTAGGCTGTCCATCGCTTTGTCTACTGATACAGTAAACTCTCTACCTTTTTTATCAGTAACTACAATATTAGTTGAATGATCATCAACTGCTACTTTGTATCCTTTTGATTGTAACTGTGCTTTAGTGTATCTATTTTGATCTCCGTACCAATCGATTACGAGTTGTTGTATGTTTTCAGGTAAATCAGGACGCTTAAATGGTACGACATCACCCTCAGTGATTTCATCAGTAAGTGCAGAATCTAATAACTTTATTACGTTGTTAATTAACTTGTCGTTGCCTGCAATGTGAGGGTAAATCTGTTCTACAAACTTGCCTTTGCCTTCTGTATCTAATTTAGGCCAGGCGTTTCTAATTTCAGTCGCACTTGTAATACCTGCAAATTCTTCTGTCGGTAAGTAATCCATGTAACCTACATCTTTAAATGATCCGACTTTAGACCCTGACTTAGGTAATGCTTGAAAGTACCCCGGTGTACCATCTTTCTTTGTTCCGCCGGGCTTTGGGTATTCGTTTCTATCTTTTTCACTTCGTACAAAAACAATAGAATCATTCTCTGGATCATACTTGTCTGTGATTTCTTTTGGAACAAACGGAGACCTTACTTGTACAAACTCTCCTGTTGGAACACCTGAGATTTGTGCTAATTTTTCTTTAATTTTAAAAGGAAAAGGTCTCTGTTTTTGACTATCACTAGCCGCAACATAGATATCAGAACTTGCCCCGTATTTCTTTTTGATGCTATTATACAATGCGGCATGTCCTGCATGAAACGGGTGAAAACCCCCGGGCATGATAACAATATTTGCCATTTTAGTAACTTACTTTTACGTGTTGTACTGTACCATTACCAAAATCATTGATCTTTGCTCTCATGTATGTAAAATTACCTGATATATTCTGATAAGAATTCACGTTAGCATTCAGATTAGCCTGGTTGTTTGCATTTTTTTCATAGAGTTTAAACCAATCTCCCTCAACAGGAGTCGATGCAAGAGTACCTTCTATAACTAAGTTACCTGTTACTTCTGTAAACTTATATGTTACAGTTTGTAGGTCTTGATTACCTAATACATAAGCGGCTGCCTGTATTGAGTTACCAGTAACATTATATTTTTGATTAGTCCCGTCATTGTTATAGACAGTTTGAGGTAATAATGTAAGAATTGTTGACTGTGACATTATTATCCCCTAACTAATTCTACTATAACTGCTTCGCCAACTAACTCTTGTGCGACTGCTTCTAACTGAGAGGCTATCTCATCAGTTATGATTGGTGCATCAGGAGCATCATCTTTTGCGATTTTGCTTAATTTGATTGCGACCATGTCTTCGACTATCTTAGCCATAATTATCTCCGTGTTATTAGAGTATTTATGCTAAGATTATGGTAACTTAGGATTATCTTCTACTTCGATAATACCGTCATCTCCTACTTGTGCTATTTGTTTTTTAGTTGATGCAAAATCAATTGCATCAGTTTTATCATCAATTAAACACATAATATTTGAATCTTTAATCTTCTCAAATAAAATCTTCTTACTTAAAGGGACTCGTATGAGTTCATCAATCTTTCTTGCTAATGGTCTAGCACCTAATTTAGAATCATATCCTTCTTTAGCAAGACGATCAATTGCTTTCTCATCAAAGTTAAGAGTGATGTTATGCTTTTCAATAAGTGCTTTCTGAAGATCAGCAACAAACTTAATAACAATTTTCTTAATTGCTAACATATCAAGTTTACCAAACTTACAAACCATGTCAAGTCTATTTCTAAACTCAGGCTTAAAGAAGTTCTTCATTGCTTTCTCATCTTCGCCTAGTTTATCAGGATCACCGAAGCCAATGTTTGAACGTTCACCATCTGCACTACCTAAGTTAGATGTGAGAATGATTAAGCAGTTCTTACATGATACTTGCTTACCATTAGATCCTGTGATAGTACCTTCATCTAACATCTGTAAGAAAATATTAAAGATATCAGGGTGTGCTTTCTCAACTTCGTCAAACAATAGAATTGAATGAGGTTGTTTACTTAAGTCTGATATCAAGCGGCCGCCTTGCACTTGTGAATCACTGAAACCAACGTAACCTGGGGGAGGTCCTATCAAACTGCTTACACTGTGCTTCTCTGAATACTCGGACATATCGTATTTGAGTAGTGGCATATCTAAGTTACTAGACAGCAATTTAGCCAATTCTGTTTTTCCCGTGCCTGTTGGTCCTAAGAATAGAAAACTTGCAATAGGTTTAGTCTCGTTACCGATTCCTGCAAACGATACATAAACTCTTTCGATTACATCGTCAACTACATTATCTTGACCATATAACTTGCTCTTAACATTAACGTCTAAGTTAGTAATACGATCTACATTGTCCCCTTTAAGTTTGTCAGCAGGGACGCCTGTGAACTTCTCTACTTGATCTAAGATCAATGACTTTGTTATATCAACACCTTTGTTCTCTAATACACGTTGCTTTGCACATGCGGCATCAAGTAAGTCAATAGACTTATCTGGATTCTTTCTATCATGTATGTATCTGTTAGCCATTTCAACACTTGATTCAATCGCATCTTCTGTGATATGAACGTTGTGAAAATCATTTAATCTTTCTGACAAGCCACGTAAAATTCTGACTGTTGTGTCTGTGCTAGGCTCATCGATTGTTACACGATAGAATCTACGCATTAATGCTCTGTCTTTCTCAAACGATTCGTAGTACTCTTCCCATGTAGTTGATGCTATTACTTTAAGATTACCTTTAGTAATTGCAGGCTTAATCATGTTAGCAAAGTCAACTGACCCATTAGACGTTTGTCCTGCTCCACCCATTGTATGTGCTTCATCAATGAATAGAATACAATTCTTTTTAACTTCTAATGCTGAAAGAACTTCTTTAACTTTTTCTTCAAACTCACCTCTATACTTTGAGCCAGCAAGTAAACTACCAATCTCTAATGAATAGACTTCATGTCCTTCTAAGAACTCAGGTACTTCTTCGTTGACAACTGCTGATGCAATGCCTTCTGCGATTGCAGTTTTACCTACACCCGGGTCACCTACCATTAATACATTTGCTTTAAATTTCTTTGCTAAGACATTAATGATGTCATCAATTTCTTTTGTACGACCTATAACAGGTTCTAACTTTTCTTCTCTTGCAAGTTGAGTTAAGTTAGTTGTGTATTCTTCTAAGATTTCATCTGCCTGTTCAGCATTGATTGAAGTTGTTTCTTGGTGTCTATAATTTTTCTGCCAAAAGTCAATAAACTGAGCCTTTACAATGCCATACTTTAATAAGAAGTAATGTGCATGAGTATTCCCTTCAGTTGCTATTGACAAATATATATCAATAGTAGTAACTTGTCTACGTCCTGTAAATAGAACTTGTGTGACGCCTCTGTTCATTACACGTTCTAGTGAATTTGTTTTCTTAGGTACACACTCTGGATCTTTAGATTCAATAGCATGTAAGCCATTAAGATATGCTTCTATCTCACTGATCATTAAGTCAGTATCAACATTAAATTGATTCAATACTTTCTTAAACGGCGGATGCGTTACTAATGCATGAAGTAAATGTTCAATAGTAACATATTCGTGGTTATAGGACTTTGCTGTCTCTACAGACCTGGAGATAATGTTTTCGATTTCTGGTGATGTGTTCAAATTTTTGTTCCTCTACATTTATTTAGTTGTTCTTCAAGTCCTGTATATCTTTATATTTTACGATCTCATTTATAATACCTTGTTCTATTGTAGCTGGAATTATACCTTTTAGCAAGATTAATTGGTCACCAAATTGCCCAGAAATTACATTAGGACCTCTAGGATCACTGATCGGCATTCCTTGACCTGATAATTTAATCTGAGTATTAGGTTGAGTGCCGGGTGCTACTTTTACTTTCATTACTTTACCAGATATTGTAGTAAACTTAATCTCTGTCCCTACAATTAAGTCTAGTACAGAAATAGTATGAGGAGAAACTAAGTGCGGACCATGTCTCTCAAAAAATGAGTCATTCATAACATTAAAATCAATGACCATTGTACTATTTGGTTGTACAAGATTATCATATTTAGTTTGTTGTCCAGTCTGTACTCCTTTTGGAATATTGACATTCACTACTTTCTTACCTTGAGGTGAATTTAATTCTAATGATTGCTGTCCACCTGTATATGCTTGACGTAATGTAACATTTAATGTTGTTCGATACATTGGTCTTTGTGGCTGACGTTGATGCTGTTGTCCACGTTGATTGAAGATATCACCGAAGATATCGCCGAACGGATTACCTTGTTGAAAAGAATTTTGTCCACCGAACGGATTAGGATTATCGTACTGTGATTTCTTCTCAGGGTCACTTAAAACATCGTATGCTTCTTGTACTTTTTTAAACTGTTCTGGATTTCCACCTTTGTCAGGATGATGTTTACTAGCAAGCCTGCGATAAGATTTCTTTATATCTGAGGGAGTGCTGGTATGATTTACACCTAATGTTTCGTAATAATCCATACTATATTATAACGGACTGTTGCAGAAAAGTCAACAGTTTATTAACCCAATCTATAATTAAATGCCGGCTGCGGCTTGTATACTTTTAATGTATTCGTCTTTTGGTGTATCAGACTCTTTGTGATCTAGTCCTGCTTGATTTCTCATTTCATTGAGTTCTTCTTCGATTGGATCTTCTTTTTCAATCTGATATTTTGCTGGGTTTAAGATAATTTTTTGTTTCATAATATCTAACTCTAGTGGATAGTCTTCAGCACCTATATTAACAGTATATTCATCTGCAGGAGTTCCTGTGAGTGTTTCTAACTCAGTCATTAATCCTAGAATTCTACGTGCTACCCATGAACGTCTTTCCATTTCTACAAACACTAACCATTTGTTAGGTTCAAGTTCGCCTTCACTAATACTTGCATCTAAGATATAATCATAGCCTCTTTCAAACCATGTAACTAAATCTTCTGCGACTAATTCTGACTTAACTGTAAATGTTACTGTGACAATATCTTTATCACTTCCCATCTTAGCGGCATACTCATCGATAGATATATACGGATAAATTTGTCCTTCCATATCTAAATAATTCAAACTTTCATTTATTATAGTCATTAGATTTGAAATTCTCCTCCGTCCATTTCGCCACCGGCTGTCATATCATCGACTGCTTCCATGTCATTACCTGTATTTTCTTCAGTTTTTGTTTGCTCTAAATCATTGTCGTATGCATCTTCAATATCTGATAGATCGATTGTATCTTCAGCAATATCAACACTACCTTCTTTAATGTCATCCATCAATTCAAAAGGTATAGTAATTTGCATAAACCAAACTTGATTTTCTTTCATCTTAGGATAACGACTTCCTGATTGAAAGTCTTCATATGATGTTACTGCAACTGGAACTTCGATTTTAGATTTCATCATCTTAACACCACAACCAATAGTTGATAGTCTTAATGATGCTCTTGGGTCAGGCATTAATTTATAGGGCCACATAAAAGTACATTTACATGTGTAACGACCTACATCAGGTCCTTGTACTAATTCACCGTTAATCCAGTTTCTGTAAGCATAAATATCTGCTTCGTCCAGGACTCTTTCAAAATCCAATAAAGTATTCATTGCGCCATCAGACATGTAAATATTTTTAATAGTATCTACAATACTAATAAAGTCAATGTCTTTGAAGAATGCGTTTGCTTGTGCGGAAGCAAGATTATCGCCTGTAATTGCTTTAGTCATACTAGTATTTATCTCTCCGAGATCGCAAAAGATTTTTACGAAAGTATTGCTGGATGCATGTATTTATCACAAAGTGGCATTTCTAAAGCCACTGACATTTTACTTACCTGTATCCAGTAAGTATATTATGAGAATGACATTTTATTGTTCTCATATTAACATATCAAATAGGAAACAATTTATGAGTAAACGCAAAACTGGAGCCCTAAGAAAAAAACATGAACCATACAGACACAAAGACACTCAACACGATGCCGAGGATACATTCTTTATGAATCCCTCTAAGTCCATCGACTTTAGCAAGTATAGAAAAAAGCAACAGTCACGTAGACCTATCGAACTAATACCTCAGAGTATAAATCAGGAAAAATATATTATAGCATTAAATGACCCTGAAACCGATATCGTTATGGTCTCTGGCCCAGCTGGAACAGGTAAAACCTACTTAGCAATGTTGGCGGCAATGAGAGCATTAAGATCGGGCGAATGTAATAAGATATTACTAACACGTCCTGCTGTTGCTGTAGATGACGAAAAACATGGTTTTCTCCCTGGCGACTTAAACTCAAAAATGGAACCGTGGGTAAGACCTTTATTCGATGTGGTACGTGAGTATTACTCACAGAATGAAATCGAATACATGTTAAAGGAACAAATAATTGAAATCACTCCTTTAGCATTTTGTCGAGGCAGAAACTTCAAACACTCTTGGATTATATTAGATGAAGCCCAGAACGCAACACCGTCACAGATAAAAATGTTAATGACAAGGATTGCAGAAGGTAGCAAAATCGTAATCAATGGTGATGTTGAACAGACTGACCGAAGAACACATGATAATGGGCTCCTCGATTTGAAAGACAGAATTGATCAGCACAAAGTACCTGGCATGACAGCATGTACTTTTGATCGAAAAGACATACGGAGACACAAGATTATTGAACACGTATTAAAGATGTATCAATAATTTCATAGGTCCTTATGAACCAAAAAGAAAGGGTCAGTAAGACCCTTTCGCCTACTGAATGATTTGCCCCTACAAGGTCTTTACGTTTCTATTCAGCATACTTTTCGCATATGGTATATATGCGATATAAGGATGTGTTACCTGCTTTTTAATGTCCCATGAGTTTTGTTTCTTTGCAAGACTTGAATAGTATTCATCATCAAACCCTGCTTCAAAATAAGTATGAGTTCCTTTAGCAGTAAAATTAAAATCTAACAAATCAAATATATTACTATCAAATATTGTTTCTTTATTACTGATTGTATAATCTGTATTATATAGATACTTGTTCGGATTTAATTCTTTGTTGTTTGTTTTAAAATATTCACGCAAATCGGTATCTAAATCGTTATCATCAAGGTCTGTTACTACTTTTTGTTGTAGATGATCTATGTTACATGATATAAGTTTAAGATTGTTAGGAAAGACATTATGTATTTGTTGCTTTTGACAATTATCAAGGAAGAATAAGATGCCTTCTGTTAATGCACAATGACCAAATATCTCATGTATATAGATATCTCCCTTAGGTAATGTATCATTAAAAATATCTATGTTTAAAATTTCTGCTTTTGTGTTTTTAAATTTATTTCGTAAGATATTGTAAGACTGGAAGTTTATCTCGCAACTGTAAACTTTTGATGCACCGTATTTTAAACTTAACCAAGTAAAGAATCCTGAACCAGCACCACAGTCAACAATGACTTTATCTTTTGCATTTTGTTTGATATACTTTATGTATGCATTAGACCTATTACTGTCTAACAACATTTCCCAAACATACATGTCTGGTACAGATGCATTCATGTTACTTCTTATTTCTTTTGTCTTTCTTTTCTATGGGTGCTTCCATTTCAAGTTGCTCAATAAGTTTAGGATAGATACGTTTGTAGTATTTGGTCATCTGTTCAAATGTCGTATCATGGTTATTGCCTTCAATTACACATTTGTTTATAGTTCTATCTGAATAGTCCAAGATCACATTTTTTGTGTTCATATCGGACTTTTTAAGTTTACGTGAAGTTTGCACCAATTCGTCAATCTGACCATTTGGTTTGCGAATATATTGTATTAGTAAGTATCTCATATTAAATATTTATACCCTCAAGAAGTCAACTCAACTAAAGTTGCGGCCAAAGATATCTCTGGGATACCTACTAAGGGTAGATTTGCTAGACCATTTCTAATGACAATAATATTTGCATCACGTTGTTCATTAGATGCTCCGAACAAGTCTAAGTTCTCATACATCCAACGATATGTGTCTTCGATACGAGTAGGGTACAATGCGATATACTGCATCAATTGTTGTCTTGCTTCAATCAATTTACCGCTTTTAAATAAGTTTGTTGCTTCTACTAAGAGTTCATCTTCACTCTGTCCTGCACTCTGAGGGGGCCTGAGAGCGCCGTTACTGCTGTTTACTTGCAGTTGATTGAGACACTTACGTAAGTCAGGATAAGTTGCACGAACATACGTATCTAGCACATCTAATTCAAACTCAACGTTCTCTGTGACTAGCACAGTCGCCGCTCTTGCTGTAAACTCTGTTGAATCGGGTTTAGCAATATGATATTGATGACACCGAGACTTTAGTGCAGGAATGATCTTATGGGCATAGTTACACGTAAGAATGTATCGAACAGTCTCGTGGTATGACTCCATATCATTTCGTAAAGCGGCTTGCGAAGGTTGAGTTAAATAATCAGCCTCGTCTAACAGCACAACTTTGAACTTGCCGAACGGCATAGTCTGCACAAAGCCATTGATCTTGTCACGTAGAACGTCTATACCATTCTCACGTGAAGCATTGATCGTTAGCACATCATATTCTTCAACACCTAACTCATTGATTAACAGTTTTGCTAGTGTTGTTTTACCAGTACCAGGATCACCTGACATCAATAAATGAGGGAAACTTTCTTCTTTGATCCAGCCTTCTACTTGACTTTTTTGATTATCGTCTGTAAAGACATAGCCATCTACTGTGTTAGGACGATACTTTTCTACCCACAATTGATTCTTCATTCATACCTCTTAGAATTTAAGTTATTACAGATATTATACAGGGTTTGTGTTAAGATGTCAACACTTTTCTGCGGGTAATTTGACCGTTTTTGCACACTTTTATGCGCCTTCTTTGTCACCAAATGCCATGTTGTTTTGAGGTTCATCACTTACTAGCATACAGTCTTTTAGATCAACCGCACGAATTGTTTTCTCGCCCTCTTCGTCTACGATATTAATACCACGTGTCCAACGTCCATGACCAACAAGAACATACTGACCTACTTGAAGTTCTGTCTTTGGCTGAGCCAATGGTCCTATAGAATAGACTTGTGCCCAACGAGGCTTGATGCCTTGTGATTTCTTATCATCGTCCATCATAATAATACCAGATGCTAATTTTTGTGCACCGAAGTCCATACCATGTACAATAACTTTATCACTGATTGCTCTTAATGATTTGCAATGAATACGATTAATATTAGATTTAAGTCCTATTGCCATTTACTTTTTACCTTTCTTTTTAGATGTTGCTTTTGGTGTTTCTGTTATGATGTTTTCTAACGCCTCTTTCTTAATTGCTTCGATATCAAAGTCTTCTTCTAAGTCTGCTAACTCAGCCTCTTCAGGATGCAGTTCTCCCTCTGCTCCGAAACTATCTGGAGCTTCGTCTGCTGATTTCATTACGAATTCTTCAGGGGGAATAATAGGTTCTAAGTCGGCTTGCATTATTTCTGATTCAGAAGGTTCAATAGTTTCTTGTACTACTGGGTCAGGTTGTGATGTTGCTTGAGCAACTGGTTCAGTAACTGCTTCTGGTTTTGATTCTTCTACGAGTTTATCTAACATAGGAGTTTCTTGTTTTACTTCTTCAACTACACTAGATTCTTTTTCTAATGCATCAAGTTCTCTCTGTTGCTTAGGAGATAAAGGAGCATTTGGATTTGCACTTTTACTGAGATTTGGATTCTCAGGACGTTCTTGTAGAGGTACTGCCCCTTGCGTTCCTACTTGTGATGCGTAAGAGTCTGCAACTCTCTGAGTGTTTGGTTTTACGATGTTACCATTGCTATCAATCTCATCACCACGAGAGTTAATAGCATTAATATTACTAACAGCACGTGTTTGTTCTTGTCGTGCAATTAAAGAGGCCATGTCTAATGATTTACCTCTTGCTGTTTTATATACTCTGCTCATATTCTTATCCTATTTTAAAAATTCTTCGATGTCTAGACCGTAGTAGATACTATTTATACGGTGAATACCGATCAAAAACAAAACAAAACTTGATACACTTGAGCCTCTTCCGACACCCCAAACAATATTGTTTTCTCTCATTAAATCAACTAAGTATTTCATGTATTGAAGTAATAAGAACTGTCCTCGTTTTTGATACAGTAATAGTTCTTTACCTACACGTTGAATTTCTTCTTCATGTTTGCATTGTGTTAATAACCACTTAGCAATATCAAACTCTCTATAGTGTTGAGGCATATGCCATTTGCTTCGCATTTCTTCATCAAAGTCTGCGACTGACATTTGTGCTAGTGTATGTTCTATTAGTCCCGGAACGTTTTCGATCTCTAATGAAGGATCTATATCTATTTTCATATCCGTCAGAGTATTTGTTAAATGTTGACTAGGATTTTTCATGTAGATATCTACTAAATCTCGTTCAGTATAGATAGGGCGTCCGTAGTAATCGTTAATCATATGATATATTATACAGCAATAAATGTAAAATACAAGTAATAAGGGTTAGTTATCTTAATTCTTTTTACCCTTTTTTACAAATTGAAGTTCTAGTTTTTCCCAGTCATCATTAGAAAAAAGTTTTACAATGTTATTGTCATCTGTAACTGGTACAGAATGTTCTATGCATAGAGTATTGCAGTTCCACCATTTAGTGTTATCTTTGTCTATTGTATTCTCTACTACTTCTGATACTGTACAATAACGAACACCGTCACTTAGATTAGAACTCAGTGTACAGTCTGTAACTTTTAAACGACCTTCAGTAATAGAGTTAAACTTTTGTAGTAGAGCCATAGAAATGATCTGATCAAAAGGCTCTTCTGGTAACACACAAACTCTGATGCCGGCATCTTTATATTTTTGTATTGCTTTAGTATCGGCTTGATGAATGAAAACACAATTGTTTAACACAATCATACCGAAATGTAGTATTCTTTCTAGTGCTATGTTTTGTTCAATGATATCCTCTGTTTCTATTAACATAGAAAGAGTCATAAAATATTCGTTGAGGATAAAAGTGTCAGAAAAATGTATCGCAGTCGAAAAACTCAAGTCTCTTTCGATCCTGGCTGTCATTTTATTTCCTATCTACTTTAATAGTGTCGCCTATATCTTTGTCATCAAATAATTTGTCTAGTTTTTTTCTTTGTTCATCTTTATAACTATTCATAACCATGTCAAGTTGATTAACTAAAGGTTGGTTTTGTGTTCTATGTGCAAAAGTTAACTTACCAGTAAGTTCACTAATTGCTTCCTGTAAGTCTTCAATAGATTTATCTGATAAATCACTTATAAATGGATGATGCATGCCTGTCATAGCGTCCTCTTAGAATGAGTCTAACGTAACTCGCTTCCAGATATCATGTCCTTGCACATAAATTGTTGCGATTACTCCATCCACTTGTGCCGATGTAGCATCTGTTAGTTCTACAGTTGGTCCTGCAACACCACCTGCGATACGAGTTCTACTCAATGTCATAGTGGTTGTTGTTGGTGCAGTTTTAACATAGTATGGTGTATTGGCTACTAAACCTGCGTTAGTTACATTAGCGCCTGAAAAGATAACTGGTTGATTTGCCCAAAAAGTATTTGCAATTGATGTTGCTCCTACTGTAAGAACATTACTTGTAACTGATTGTGCGTTCCCTGCTGTTACATTACTATCAAAGTTCCCTATACAAATGTATGTGTAAGCAATAGGTGAAGCCTGCATCGTTCCTGTTGCAGTTGATAGTGTAAGAGGTGTAGTAAGTGCAGTATCTGTTGTTACAACAAGACTAGTATCGGCTACAATAGCAGAAACGTAATAAGTTGTGCCTGCAACAGGTCCACCAAATATTGTTCCGCCGCCTTGAGCAGTGAATTGAATTGGCATACCTACATAAAAGCCTGTAGTCGATGCAACTGTAAAGATATTAGTAGTTATAGTTGTAGCAGTTACTGTGATCGGAGTTATTACAGGTGCAACAGCAATATCGCCGTTTCTATCACCTTGATAACCTGTCGGTGTATTTGCATCTCTTGTTTCTATCTGTGATGTTTGATAAGGTCTATTGACCGGTTCAATTAAGATTGAATTACCGCAATCGACTGTAGATAGATCATATACTAATCTTCCTGCCCCGTAAGGTGCAGTAGCAATTTGTAAATTACCTGAATTAAGTGTGTTGTTTTCTAATAGAGTACCACTTACTGTTGCTGGAAAATTAAGATTTGCTAATGTATTTGAAATTGTTAAATCTAATGTGATCGTATGTTTAGTTGCAGTTGGTGACCACCCTGCAAGTTGAAAAGTTGTATCACCTGTAATCGTAGCAAACTGTACGTCACCTAATGTACAATCAACAACGACAGTACCTGATACATTATTACCTAAATTATATGTAGTATTACGAAATGTTCTAATAGCGGCATTACTAATTAAAGTATTACCCATATTATTATCTAATGTAATATTATTCAAACCTTGCTTAAGTACTACTTTATCTTGTAGTTCTGTAATTTCAGTACCAGCAGTGTTTAAGTTGTTTTTAATAGCCGTAAAGTTATCTCTGAACCCTTCAGAACTATTATTTTGTCCCGGAGTCGGATAATTTCCGTCTATTCCGTTTGTATTAATTGTACTCATAATTTATCTAATCTCTCAATATACTATTTATCTATGCAAATTAGCCAGATACATTTCCTTCGTCTGGTAAGATAGTGCGTCTAGGAAATAAGACATGAAAATCTTTAGAGTCGATAGGGTTAGGCTCTGGAGAAGCACTCGGTAGTCCTGTCCATGCGGGCGGACTAACATTATTATCATAGTCAAACGTAACAGATTTATCTACAGTTATTCTATCTAACTGGAAGTTAATTGTGTTTAATGTATACGGTCTTCCTAAAGGATCTAACCATAATGTTTCAATATTATTCTTAATCGTTGCTGATGTTCCTGGTTTACAATAAGCAATGACCCAAGCAGGAGTGTAACCTAATGTCGAACCATTTGCTTGTTGACTTGTCATCCATTCAGGAAGCAATCTAAAGTCAAATTCTTGTCCTAAGTTTGTGCCTGTTCTGTCTCTCATGTTGGGTAGACTGTTTGGGAATAAGTTTCTTGCATATCCTGGAGTCAAACTTGTATAGTAGCCTGGTTGACTTGTTTCTGTTAATAAAGGCAAACCACTTTCATCAGATAATAACTGTTCTTCAAATGTTTCTTGTGTTTCTATCTGCTGTCCTGCAGGTGTTGTATTAACATAACTTGTATATACATCAGTCACACTTGTATACCAAGGCCCTTTGTTTAATGGTATGTTTCTTGGCCATATTATTTCTTCACTAACACTTTTGCCTTTAGGATTAACTAAGTTGTCTTGTACTTCTGAGTACACAACTTCATATACTACTGTACCAGCCGCATTCTTTGCAACTGCTGTTTTTAATTGGCCTAATGTAATATATCTCCAATAATGATTCTTAGTAATAGCGGCTACATACTCATCAAAGTCACTTGCATAGATTCCATATGCATGTTCATATGTAATGTTTGTTGCTTTACCAAAGTTAACATCGTCAGATCGATATAAGTCTGCTGTTGGAATAAGTGTAGTGTTATTAAGCAATCCTTTAATTATATTTCTATCTGCAACACCCGGAACACATTTAATATATAATGTATCAGTAGGTTGATCAAATTCTTGTACAATTTTTAATGTAAATGTTCTACTAGAATGTACAACAGGGTAAAGAGATGAATATGCTTCGATTGTAAAGTCAAATTCTGTTTCAGTATTTTTATTTAAAAACGTGTCTGTAGGTTGATACGATACTGTACCTGATATCTCTCCGTTATCTAATAACTTTAACTCAGGGGGTAATTTTCCGCTTGTTACTCTGTAGTTAAGTGTAACATCTGATGTCGCACTTACAGATAAAATAGATGTTTCACTATTATTCATCTTACCAAGATCGCTAGGGGTAACCCATGTAACTGTACCTAATATATTATTAGAAACTGTCATCTTAAATTTAAATACAGAACTCTGTACGTTAGTAAAACTTGCTTTTCTTACGTTCACACTAAATGCATAGTTTGAAATGCTGTCAGCGGCGATTGTAGGCGTTCCTGTGATCCATCCTGTAGTAGAGTCTCCTACTAACCCTAAGGGTAAATCTATAAATTGATACTCTAAAGCATCTCCATCAAAGTCTTTACCGAGCATTCTCCATGAGAAGTATTCTCCACTTGGATATGTTCCGATATTTGCTTCTGTACCGGGAGAATATGTTGTGTTTATATCATCATTAGGAAATACATAATAACCATAGTTAGTTGGATCATTTGTTGCAACATCAAATGTTGTAGGCCTAGTATTCAATATACTCGGTGTTCTAGTATTACCCGGGAAGCCAGGTCCTCCTGCACTAATTGGTGCATTTTGATTTGCAACAACAATGTTATATGATTCTAATGCATTACCTAATGGTGATGATAGTTCTAATGTAAATGAATATGTCTGTACTGTTGGTTCACCTGTTTGAATCTGTGGTAATGAGGCATTGAATGTACCTACACCATCAACAAGAACCTCTGCTGTTCCACCACGTGCGCCTGAGATTGTAAATGTAGTTGCAGTTAGAATATCTTTGACATAATAAGTTCTATTAACTACGATGTCTCCGTATACAGTTCCAGAAAATGTAATAGGTCTTTCTTTAACAAAGCCAGTTGTACTTAATACTGTTAAAATACTAGATGATATTGCTAAGACTGATGTAGTTACAGCACTATAATTAATATTAATAACAGGTGGTTCTGGGTAGCCTCTTAATAATCCTTTACTGTTTAATTCTAAGCCTGGAGGTAAACTACCTTGCACTTTTCTTATTAATACTGGATTAGATGCTACTGGATTATTATATTCTATTTGTAATTCTCTCCACACCGTGTCGTTTGTGTTTAGTATTGTTCCAGTTGGTGTAGCAAATGTAGGTGTAGCAACTCCACTAATAATTGTACTAAAAGTTCTATCTGCTATGCGTTGATTATCACCTGTATAATCATCTGTTGCTCTTACAGCAAAGTTGTATGTAGTATCAGAGCCGACGATGCCGGGTGTTCCTGATAGTATACCTGTTGTACTATTCAATGTTAATCCTGTAGGAAGAGCACCACTAAGTACAGCATATGTAATTTTTGTAGCAGGAGCAATAGGTGTTGCTGAAAAAGTAAATGTCATAGCAACTTGCGACGGGTATGTGCCGATAGAGCCTGCTGTAGTTACCCATGTAGGATGGTTGCTCATCGATTTAATCCTAGAGAGTAGTGTGTTTTACCACCTACTTTAGATGCAGTCAAAGATTTCTTTCTATTACCTTCTGTATTGTAGGTAACATGTACCCAACCAGAGTCTGGTATGCCCGGAGTATAAAACTCTAAGATGACTTGATCAAAGTCAGTATGTCTTTCGATCCATTTAGCAACCTCAAATGTAGAGACACCGGGGACTTCAATGTCTGCCGCTTGTCCTTTACAATGTTGTGATTTTGCACTTCCACCTACTGCTTTATTTAAGGCATCCCCACGATATCCACTGTTAATAGTAGTAGGTCCGAAATGTTCTCTGACTTTTTGCAATACATTTTCACAGAGAGCCTTTGCATTTGCTAAATGTTCTTCAGGCATAGTGTTATCTAAACCTTGACGTATAGCAGTTTGACTTTTTTCAAACTCTGTTAATGTAAAATTATTGCTAAGTTTCATTTGTTTTTTATCCTTCTTAAAGATGCAAAACATTATGCATATGTTGCGCCAACAGTATACCATGCTGATGAACTATGTGCTACAAATTGAATATGTCCTTTAGGACCTATTGACATTGCCCCAGGGCTACCATCAATGTTATCACCCGGTGCCGGATATACTTTTAATATATTTGATGCTGATATATTTTTAATGTATAGACATAAACCTGCAACGGCTGTCATTAGTAAAACACCATTGTCATTGCTAGGTGTTGTTACTGTGAATATATCTGCTCCGGCTACTGCTGTAGCACCTGCTAGATTTGTTCCGGTTGCAGTTACTGTTGTTACGTCTTTAATAATGTGAGTCTGATTAGTTATATTACCAGACACTGTTAAGTTAGTTAATGTACCAACAGAAGTAACGTTCGGCTGTGATGCCCCTGTAATATCTAATGCTAGTGCTGAACTACCTGCTGATGTTGCATATGTTGCGTTTGCTACTGTTCCAGAAATATTAGCGGATGCTACATTTGATAGGCCGCCACCATCACCTGTAAATAATCCTGTATTTGCTACTACTGCTGATGCTGTTATAATTCCATTGACACCTAATCCTGATAGTGTACCAAGAGATGTAATGCTTGGTTGTGCCGCAGTTGTTACTGTACCTGAAGTTGTGGCTGTTGTAGCACTTGATACTGTACCTGATACATTAGCTCCTGCTACTGAGTTTGCTACTTGAGCAAAGTCAACTTCACCTGAAACATTTTGTCCTGTGATTGCTGTTAAATTTGCTCCATCTCCAGATACATATGTAAACACACCACCTGTGCCTGACACATTCCCTGCAGACACACTACCAGTGACTGATAATGATGACAATGTACCGACACTTGTGATGTTTGGTTGTGCGGCTGTTGTTACTGTACTTGCTGTAGTTGCTGATGTTGCACTTGTTACTACTCCACTTACATTAGCACCTGCTACTGCATTAGCAGTAGTTGCAAAAGCAACTGCCCCAGATACATTAGCACCAGCAACTGCGTTTGCTGTTGCCGCGAATGTAACTTCTCCACTTACATTAGCACCTGCTACTGCGTTTGCTGTAGTTGCGAATGTTGCTAAAGTTGCTGTAGGAACAGCGCCTGTTATATTTGCACCTGGTATATTAGTTAATCCGTTGCCGTTGCCGATGAATGTTCCACTACCGCCTGCAATTGTAATGTTACCAGCGTTTGTAATTAGATCACTGTTAGTGTTTAAGTTTCCACTTAATATTAATGAACTTAAAGTACCAACAGATGTGATATTTGGTTGTGCTATTGTTGTTAGACTTCCGCCTAATATTCCAGCAGATACTCCGCCGGCAGCAATAATAGAGCCGGGTGTATTTAAGTTACCTGTTGTTTTATTGAATGTAAATCCTGTGTTACCAGCATAATCAGAGCCACCGTCATTAAATATGACCTGTGTATCTGAACCTTGAGCCGGTACTAATGTTGCACTATCAAAAGATAAAGTACCAGCGCCATCTGTTTTTAAGAATGATCCTGCTGTACCACCAGTAACTGTTACATTACTTACGGGTCCTAAATTAGATGTGCTATTAAAGTTTATGTTGTTGTCAATACCTGCAGATACTGATAATGAACCTAATACTTCTACCTTGGTTCCAGTATTCTTAACTTGTAATATGTTTGCAGTTCCACCTACTGTAACTCTGAACGGTCCACTAGCATCAAGTCTTGCTTCACTTGTGCCGTTTTCGATATATGAACCTGTTGATACAGATATGTTTGATAGACCACCACCGTCACCTGTAATTAATCCAGTTGTAGTTAAGTTTCCGGCAGTTACATTTCCTGTAACATCTAATGATGTTAATGTGCCTGTACTTGTTATGTTTGGTTGTGCGGCAGTTTCTACTGTACCTGTTGTAACAGCATATGTTGCATTTGCTACAGTACCTGATATGTTTGCGCCAGCAACTGAGTTTGAAACTGCTGAGAATCCAACTTCACCACTGACATTAGCACCTGCTATTGCGTTTGCTGTAGTTGCGAATGCTACTGCTCCACTTACATTAGCGCCTGCTACTGCGTTTGCTGTAGTTGCGAATGCTACTGCTCCACTGACGTTTGCACCTGCTACTGCATTTGCAGTTCCAGCGAATGTTGCTAAGTTTATAGTACCTATTACATTACCGGCTGCCACTGCATTTGCTGTTGCGGCATTAGTTACTTCACCTGATACATTAGCGCCTGCGACTGCATTAGCAGTAGTTGCAAAAGCAACTGCTCCGCTTACATTAGCACCAGCAACTGCGTTTGCAGTTCCAGCGAATGTTACTGCACCACTTACGTTAGCACCTGCAACTGAGTTTGCGATTGCGGCATTAGTTACTTCACCTGAGACATTTGCTCCGGCTACTGCGTTAGCGGTCGATGCGAATGTTACTGCACCTGAAACATTTGCACCAGCTACAGAGTTTGATACTGCGGCATGTGAAACTTCTCCGGTTACATTAGCACCTGCAACAATATTTGCAGTTGCGGCATTCGTTACTTGTCCAGTAACGTTTGCTCCTGTGATGTTTGATAAGCCTCCGCCATCTCCAGTGAATAAACCTGTGTTAGCAGTGAATGCTACCGCAGTAACGGTTGACTGAACAGCTAGTGTTGTCAACGTACCTAATGATGTTATGTTTGGTTGTGCTATAGTTGATACTGTACCTGCAGTTGTTGCTAATGGTACAGTTCCAGTTACATTAGCACCAGCGATTGCTGATAGTCCAGCTCCATTACCACTGACATTTGCGGCTATAAGAGCGGCAGACAATGTTATGTTGTTGGCATTAATGTTTCCATTACCAGATGTTGCATTTGCTAATATGTATCCGAAGTCTCCGGACACATTACCTATAATTGCATTACCTTGTATTGAGTTTGATACTATTACGTCACTGATATTTGCTACAGTGTTAGGTATATCAATATATAATGTTTGAGTCGAGTCTGTGATAGTTGCACTACCACCTGGGGAGCCGTTTCCGGGTGCATCTCTAGTTAATGATAACGTTGTTGAAGTAAACTGTACGCAAGATATGTTAGCACCTAAGACAACGTTTCCTACTGGGGAACCGTTCACTAAGTATACTCCCGGCCCTGCTGTCTTGTTAACTGATACTACTGCTTGATCGCCTAATCCAGCGAATACTTCTGTAAAATTTAACTGAACTTTCTCAAATGCCGATCGTATAGCATCTGCATCTGGATCGTCAGGGAATGCTCCGAAGTCAATATTTCTTTGTGCCATAGCAATTCTTTCCTAATAGTAGTATTTATCTTTGTTAAACAGATGCCGCTATATAGGCAATAGCCAAAAAAATACCCGACTTAGCCGGGTATTTAAACGGGTTCAACGTTATATTATTTTTATTTGCTTAACTCATCCATCTTAAGCATTAGACCTGCTAGGCCATCATGTGACATTACAGAGCCTTCTTTAACTAAGTCAGCACCATTGTAGCCAGTGCGATCATTTTGACCTGCAATAACTGGAATAGTTGTTTGACCTGTTGATTTCTGCTTGTTAAGTCCACCTGAGATTACTTTAGTCATAAAGTCGATATCTTGTTCAAATGAAGTTTCTGTGCCGTTTTTACCAGCATCGTTAGCCCATTCAGTAAGTTCTTCTTCTTCTTTCGTGTCTCCACATGCTTCATCAACCTCTTTCTCAGAATCGCCTTTCTTACCTTTCTTTTTATCTTGGTATGCTTTTAGACCTGCGGGTATCTTACCTTCTTCTAAGTCATCGTCTTCTGCTACTGCAAACTCTCTTTGATCTTCAGTTTGTGTCTCAGTGATTTCTTCGTTCTCAGTGTCGTTTACATCGTCCTTAGGTGCATCCTCTGCGCCTTCTTTAGTTAATAGTCTTTCATCATCGTGTTGTGATAATGGCTGAGTAGGTTCTTCTGATGCTTCTGCTCCTACTTCTGAAAGCATAGCCATCATTTCTTTTAAATGATCATGTTCTTCGTCTCTGCTACCGAACTTGCCATATGAATCGTCTCTACGATCTTTCATAGACTGTTTCTTATCAGATTCTTTACCAGTACGCATGCCTAATGACTCATCTTCTTTGTCATCATAACCTTGATCTTCATGCATTTCATCATATTCAATATCTTTAGTAACATCTTTGCCGTCTTTGCCTGGATGTCTGCGATCATCGTAGTCTGCATCATGTGCAACTTCTCTACCTGCTTTTTCAGCATGATCATCTCTTTCTACATCTGATTCTTCATCGACTTTTTTGTCACCTTCAGTAGATGCATTCCAATCATACTTGTCATATAATCCTGCATCTTTTTCTTCTTCTACAGCATCATAGCCTTGACTCATTTCATCAATCATGCCCATCATTTCTTCTAATGATTTTTCTCTATGCTCTGAATCTCTTTTTCCAAACTTACCGTAAGAGTCATCTCTACGTGCTTTGTCTGATTGTTTGTGATCTGATTCTTTGCCTGTTCTCATGCCCAATGACTCATCTTCTTTGTCATCATAGCCTTGTTCTTCATGCATATCGTCTGCTTGAGGTTTGACATCATGGTCGTCTTCATACTCTTTGATGTCTCTGTGTTCTTCATCTCTCTTACCGAATTTACCGTAAGAGTCATCTCTACGATCTTTCATTGATTGATGCTTGCCTGATTCTTTACCTGTTCTCATGCCTAATGACTCGTCTTCTTTGTCATCATATCCTTGAGTTTCTTCCATAGACTTATCGCCACATCCTTCTTCCATAGCATGTTTATCACCGCATGATTCACATGCCGCGTCATCTACTTGTACATCAATGTCAGTACCTGGTGCTTCTACTTCGTCTTCAAAGTCTCCGTTAGGCATATCTACTATACCCATTAACTTAAGCATGTCATCATGTGAACCTTGTGGTTCTACTTCTACTTCAGGACTACCATAAAATGATCCAGTGTCTACTACTTCAGCATCAACATCAGCAACTTCTGCATCTCCATATTGACCTAAGCCAACATCTTTAACAAACTTGATTAACTTGTCTGCTTCTGCATCTGTTGCATTAACACTAACTCTATCTGGTGTATTTTCTTCACCTTGAGTGATAGACATTGTATAGCCTTCATCAAGTTTTGATTTCATTTCTTTTTTACAATGATCAATCATTGTTTTTAATTTACCTTGATCACAGTTCGGATGCATTTTGCAAATCTCTGCTTTAGACTTTCCGTCTTTGCACATTTTTGTTATATGTGCTTTAGTAGGCATTCCATCTTTACCTTCAATTAAATGAAAATTTAGTTCTTGTTCTAATGATTCAAATGTCCACTCATCTTCTTCTAAGTATGCATCAGATTCTGTAGTTTTTGTGAATTCTTTTCCACCTACTTCAAACTTATCACCTGTATGTGCTTTTGCAAGTGCTCCTGAGAATGCATTACCTTCTTCAAATTCGTCTTCAGAAACTTCTCTTTCGACTGTTTGTGCGTCCCAATCATACTTGTCATATGCACCGGCATCATCTGCACCAACGTTTCCGTCTGGAGAAGATTCTGCTTCGCCCATTGCACCATAAGATGCCATAGTATCTACAACTTCGCCTTCATTTTCATTAGTATTATCTGCGGCTTGTTGTGCTTTATGACCTAGATATGCTCCTGCTACAGTACCTGATACACTAGGTAAAAAGCCTGCTTTTGCACCTAATACTCCACCTGCTACTGCTCCAGCTACGCCTTCTTCCATACCTGCGATTGGTTCATTTCTGATTCCCATGCCACATGCTTCGTCTAAGCCTTCTTTATAGCCTTCGTGGTATGCTCTTGCACCTTCAGAACCTTCGTCATGAGGACATGAATATCCACCTTTACATAAACCATGAGCATGACCCATGTGCTTTGCCGCTTTAAGAATGTGATGTGCGCCTTCTTTTAAGTTTGTTTTTGTATTTTTAATCATAATATTAAGTTCTTTTTTATTGCACTTAGGGTGCAGTTGTTGTATAGCAGATGTTGATAAACCTTCGTTACACATAGATTTCAAACGTGAAATACTTGGTAAGTTACGAGATTTACTCTCTACATAAGTTTCTGGTGATGCTTTTCCGTCTGTCTTTCCTTTAGGATTTAAGACTTTGCCTTTCGCCGCTTTAGGGTTATTAGTAGGTTTCACATCATAGTCCTTAGTTTTTTCTTTTACTAGCTGAGGTGTGTCAGCATCGTTGGCTGCCAATGCGGCGTTTGCCGCGGCATTACCTTTTTCATCATTAGATGAATTGTGTGATCCGTCATCTGGCCCGTATTGAGCGGCCATATTAGCGCCTTCTTTTACTTTTTTACCTGAGATTACACTTTGAGTATTAGATCCATTGTCGCCCATTTGCGGTGTAATTTCTGGAAGTTTGATTGCTTCTTTTACTTTCATTTTTGATGAACGTTGTGTATCATATGAAAGTGGAGATTGTCCACCATATGAACCTGATCCGTCACTTTCTCTCATGCCACCGCCACTAATTGGAGATGTAAGATCCATTGATGATTCAGGCGGAGTATCTGTTTCTTTCATCTTACTAAATGTTTTAGCAAGGTTTGCTCTTTTTTCTGTTTTAGCATTAAACTTGTCTTTGTTTGCTAGTACATGTTTTGCGAATGCTGATGTAGACATTCCTGCTCTTTCTGCTTGTGCTTTGAAAGCACCTGGCTTCTTAACTGCGCCATCAATCCAATCTTCGGCTTCTTGTATTTCTTGTTCACCGATAGTTAGTTCGCCTGCATCCATTGCTGTTTTTAATTGATTAGCAACTGTTGGATTAGTGACTGTTCCGATTGTCTGTCCATCTTTTTGAATTTCTTGTGCAGGTTGACCTGATGCCGGGGCGATTGATAATTCTTCAAAGACCTTTTTTAATGAAGGTAGTTTAAATTCTTTAGTTACTGAATCAGATTCAGTAAGCATATTGCTTGGTCTAGGTTTTTTAGATTCCTTTTTAGGTTCTTTTTTAACTAATGACTCTTTCTCTGTCACTTTGTCAAATTTAGTTAATATGTCTTTAAAATCCATAATATTATCCTTATAGTCCCGCTGATGTCTCAGGCTTTGGAGCCCTTTTTATATCAGTGAACGGACTCTTATCACCTTTAACTGAATCATCTGTCCAAGGCTTCCAAGGATCAAATGAATCTTTAGTATTCTTTTGATCAGCAGGTAAACCTACTTTGCCTACATTCTTATGTTCAGCATGTTTATGAATACTATCTAAATACTTATCACCATATTCTTTGCTGGCTTCTTTTCCATTGTCATTCATTTCGTCATGCTGTAACAAAGGAGTATCTTTCATTTCATTTTCATAGCCAACCATCTCGTTGTCAATGCTATCGTCAAATGCAGTATTAACCATTCTTACATAGTTAATGTTGTGCCCTAGCAATTGTGCTAGTTGTTGAATCATTGGTTCAGTTACTGGATATGCGAATTTACATTTAAAGATGTGAACTTGTTCATTTGAAAGATTGGGAAATCCATACGGTGATTTCATAATCGGTGTAGTAGTTGGGCCCTTGATTTCTTGAGGCTCAAACTTTTGTAAGTTATGTTTAAATAACTCTAAGAAATTTTTGCTACAGTCTCCAGCAACTTTGATCGTACAATCATAAGTGTGAATGGATTCTGCAATGTAATGTTTTAAACTTTTCATATTGTATAGTTCCCGTATAATATATTTATCATTCCTCTGAGTTTTTCCCACTTAAAACTCGCAGTAATTCGTTGCGATCTAAGTTTTGGCCTGAGCCCTCGCCTAAAGGAATATTGTCAATTTTTTCGTCAGCCTTTGCTTGACGTTGATCTAGTGTTGCTTTCTTTAATTGTAAGTCAATCATCTTTAATTTCTTGTTTAGTTTAGCAGTCTTAGCAGTAATAGCATGGTTTAACATGTTACTCGCAACACTAAATATATCTCCACTGAAACGTGAATCTACTTGCATACCTAAGTCCATTAAATCTTGGAAACTTGTTGATGCTTTATCGGCTAAATCATCTAACTCTCTGTCAGATGCTTCTAGTCCTCTAACTGTAGGTAATGCAGTTTCAATCTTCTCTAAGTTATTTAATGCTTCTTTAGTAACTTCTTTTGCTACGCCCGGAATAGGTTCATTCAGTTCGTTTTCATCACTAGATGCTATATCAAATAATTCTTCAAGTTTCTTTGTCATGCATCTATTTAGTTACTTTGATCTGCCATTGTAGAAAAGATCATCTTCTGTCACTACTCTAAATTTCATACCTTGTGCTTTACAATATGCTTTTGCAGAATACCATTTGGCATGATTGATCGCAACAACTGCTTGTTGTCTTGCATTTTGTACTTTTTCTGTTATAATGCTCTGTGCTTTTGGTTTGATCTCAATCAACTCAGCATTTGTTTTTCCAAACTTATCTTGGTATACTATAAAGAAGTCTGGAATATAATTAGTGCGTTTCCCTTTAAAAGGATGTAAGTAAGGAATTACTATTGATTCACTCGCCCACTTGAGTATCTTATCGTTAGTATCACAGAAGATCATAAATGTGAGTTCCCAGCCTGAACGATACATAGGCTTACCTTTGCCCACATACTTATGAGGATTTTTTATAGTATAGATACCTTGTGCGTATTTTTGTTTACGAGGCATTGACTAACCTTAAGGTATTACGTTGCGTTGTACTGCTTGATTAGGAGTAGGAACATTTGATACCCCATACAATGCTGTTTTAGACTTTAATAAGTTAAGATAAAATGCCATTTCAGAGTTTACTTGTAATGTTGTCTGTACATTTGTTCTAAAGTAATCCATAAAGATTTGAATGTCTGTTTCAGTTTCTTGTGCAATTCTAAACAATACTGTTGCAAACTGAGATGCAGTTTGTTTAGTTTTTTCATTTTCTGAATTGCCTTTAAGCACACCTAAAAAATAAGAATACACTGAGTCCCAGTCCCCTGAATTTACTCTTAGTGTCTGAGCATAGAAACTATCAAAAATTTCAAGTGTGTTTTCTCTTTCTGTTATTTGTAATGCCATTAACCTAGTCCTAATGCCCCTGCTATAAATCCTTTAATTTGTTGACCTGCTGTTTGTGGATCTGTGTTCGATGCCGCTGTAGTATTAGTTGTTGCACCAGTCACTACACCTTGGTTAGCAATGTTTACTACTGCGGGTGTTGAAGCATTAGTCGGGAAATTTGTGTCTCCCCCTAAACCTAATGCGGCTAATGCGGCCGCTCTAGCGCCTTCCTGAAGCATTCGCCTCCCTGTATCTAATGGGCCATCTAATCCTTCAGTGCCTCTTCTTAATAATGCTTGTAAGTCTGCAAATGATATATCACCATCATTGAACCGTTGCCAAAGTTTGGCGATATCTGCTGGATTGTTGCCACCTTGGTCTAGAGGACTTTTTGTTTTGTCATAGTTAGCCGAATCTTTACCAAACGCCGGCGGCATATCATCGGTTTGCTCTCCTGTATTGTATATTACAGTCTCATAATCGATAGTCATTCTATTTTGCATTGTGCCGGCGCCGTCTGCATAGTCATATGTGTCATGGTCAAATGTAGTGATGACTGGATTGATTAAGGTATATGCAATATATGTTCCTGCCCACATGCCATATATTGTAATGTTATTAAAGAAAGGTACTTTCTCTCCGCTCTGTGTTCTTGCGTCACCAATGTCGCCACGTACATCGCCCCTGTAACCATATTCAGTATCACCTGAGATAGATGGATCATAAATATTACGTCTGTTAAATGCTCCTGGACTGCCTTTACTAGCACCCTGCCAAGGATTAACAACTGGATTCCAAGCATCTGCATAGTTATATCTATAATATGCGTCCCATATTGCAGTAACCTGTGATGCATTGTCATCATGGAATGTAATATCAATTGGTTGGTATTTAATTTTTGATTGAATCAAACGTTTTCTATTGTATTGATTCATTTCTTGTACTTCTATATTAAACGTAGGTAGCTTAACTGACTTCACTAATAGACCTAAGTTATTTCCAACTGTTGGGTTTGCTACGATGGCTCCTTCATTGATATCAAATACAGTATGGAAAGTAAATTTAACTTTACCTGAGTTTCCTTGTGCATTAGGTAAAAATGTTTGGGCCGCATGAGTATAATCACGCAAATACACTCGACCAGTCAACGCATCCACAATGCCTGTTTTTAGATCCTCTCTAGCCCTTACAAAGGAAGATTCTGAATTTGCTTGTCCAGATCGATCTGGTACTATTCTCGGTGGAGCATTATTGTCAGGTGTAACTATCGGTGGCACGGATATCGGAGGAGGGGTTGTAACGTCTTCAAGGTCGTCATCAACCTCATCAGGTATTGGTGGAGTATCAATTGGTGGAGGTATTATTTCATCATCTGTATCATCATCAACCTCATCAGGTATTGGTGGAGTATCAATTGGTGGAGGTATTATTTCATCATCTGTATCATCATCTGTATCATCAATTCCATCTTGAGGTATAATGTTACCTAGTCGTAACTGAGTTGCTTGATTTTGAAAGTCATCTCTTACTCCTTCCGTAACATTAAGTATAGTCCCGAGTGTTATATCGCCAACTGTATATCCAGGAGGAATGTATGGTATAAAATCTTGTATTACTGGAGAGTTAGTAGATAAATTATAAGTTGTTCCGGTTAATGCTTCAGCAAAACCTCCTCCTAAGAAGCCTCCTATCGTAGTGGCTTGACTTTTTATATATGATATACGTTCATTTAATGCTACAACACCGACATCTAATGCAATTGCATCTGTCGTAGTCGTTGGTGGGTTAGGAACATTATATAATGTTAGCACACCCGGCATTGCTCCGGTTATCTTTTGCGGTAACGTAAGTGTATTATAATCAGCCACAGTTTTTTATTTCTCCTATAGTATTATTTATCACTTTATAAAACCCATAAAAAAACTGGTCGAAACCAGTTTCTTTATTTAAATTAATTCTGTAACTTACGTAGCAGTAGAAATTGCACTTGGGAATGTTTGTAGACCTGATTGTCCTACGCCTGCTCCCGGAACGCCGTTGATGTCGCCACCAGCATTTGTTTGAATTGCGTTATCATAACGTAAAGTCATAGCAATAGTCACTGCATCAGATGTACTATAGTTTAGAGTCTGATAGTTTGCTTGTTGTAAGAAACAACCTGCTAATGACCAGTTTTCTAATACTGTTGGTGTGTTGATACCGTTACCACCGTCTAAGATTTGAATTTCAGTACTGAACTTGTAGTCTCCGCCGGCTGCCGCTGAGGACTGCTCGTAGAAATCTAATTGTCTTTGTAACTGAGCACCGACTGCTTTTGATACATTACCAGAAGCATCATCTCTGACATTGATAGCAAGTGTTTGCCATGTGTGTTTACCTGCAAGATAGACACGTGAGTTGTACACGTTCATAGTGATTTCATCAAATTGAACTTGTGGTCTAGCACAGTCTATTACTTGTCTAGTAAGTATAAGTGAAGAATCATCGTCAAAACCAAAATCAATGAAATTCACTCGGAATCTATATTGAAGTTTTGGCATCAACAAGTTTTGGTTTGCTCCGCCTTCAGGTTGTACCGAAAGTTTTGCTAATGTATCTGAGGCTGTTGCCATTGTTAATCTCCTGTTTTAATATATCTTGTATATATTTATCTTTTTAATTCAAAGAGGCCGAAGCCTCTTTGTATATTTGTTTTACGCTCCTGATAACTCACCAGTGTTGAATATTCTGACCGGAACATAGATAAACTCAGCGGCTTTCACGGGCTCTACTGCTATGTCAATCCAAAGTTCATTTCGATCTATTCTTGCTGGAGTGTTATTTGAATCATCACAAACTACTGAGTAGTCGTATAATCCTCTTTTTGAAACTAAGTCTTGGAACAATGTTTCTACTACTGCTTTAATAGACTTTCTTGTTTGTGGATCATTAGGTTCAAATACGAATGGTCTAGATGCTAGAATCAATTGTCTACGTATGTAAGCAACTAATCTTGCTACGTTAACTCTATCCAATGCAGATGAAGAATTGAATGAAGTTTTGTTACCATAGTTCAATAATCCGTTACCTGTAAAGAATACCATTGGGTTAATAAAGTTAGTGTATAACACATCTCTAATACCAATACGTGTTCTGATTGAGTTAAATTCACCTTCTGCATCAATGTAACCAATGCTTGTAGCATTATCGATTATACCACGTCTAGTTCCTGCTGGAGCTAACCAAGGATAAGCAATATTGTCATTACGCAACATAGTTCTTGTCATCATGTGTGATGATGGTACAGCAACTAAGTTACCAGATAGATCACTAGTGATACCTGATGGATAGAATAGACCCATGTAAGTATTTCTAGTTACTAGTCCATCTTCACCTGTTGTCACTGCTTTCGCGGCGTTAGTTGCCCAAGCCTGAATTTCAGTTGCATCATCTTTTAGTCTCATTGGTGTATCACCGACGATGTAAGAAGTCTCACCTCTATCAGAGTTCAATGCTACCATGTTAGGCTGTAGTTCA
>Ga0209830_10000724_pt1 | contig 32342 bp, 28 predicted proteins | sample ArcticOcean_MG_C_12_FD_187439 | JGI IMG/M metagenome (GOLD analysis project Ga0209830, IMG submission 187439) | Marine microbial communities from western Arctic Ocean - ArcticOcean_MG_CB8_130 (SPAdes) (version 2) | ecosystem: Environmental > Aquatic > Marine > Oceanic | place: Arctic Ocean...
AATGGAAAAAACAAAAAACAAGGACATTATTTAGATGAAAAACAAATTATCTTAAAAGAATGGAATGAAAATGGAGAATTAATTGAAAAAGATGGTAATCTTAATACTAAGGGTAGTTCTAATGAAAGCGACAATCAGGAAGCTCTTGTAGACTTTATGTTGGAGTTTAGTAAATTAAAAAATAGTTTAGAGAAGTCACCTAATCTTAATAAAATATTCGATGAATTCACTTATGCTATTCGTAATGGCCATACTGTTAGGGAATATTTAGAACAATCCGATTCCTTTTCCGCCTTCGAAACTATAAATATATTGATTTTAGGATTCACTAAAATTAAAGATTCTATTTACAAAATGCTTGAAAAATATGAGGATAGTGAATTTAGATTAGATTTTAATGCTTTAAATGAAGCTATTGATATTCTTAAAAAAGAAAGTAAAAATAATAACAATCTTTTTGATCAAGAATTAGAAAAGATAAATAGTCAATTTGAGTTAATTTTAAAAAGTAAGAGTGACGAGGATTATCCACCAATATTTTGGTATAATATTGTGAAGGAAAGGGCAATTCATATGGAGCGAGATATTAACGAAAAAACACTTTCTGAGATTCAATCAGAATGGATTTGGATGCATGCCGATGAATATAAAAACAAATATTCTTCATATTCAAAAAATGATATAATAGATGAGATGACTTTGAGAATTCAAAGATTTGGGTTTATCTACAAAACTATGCTAAACTTTGAAAAAAAATTAAATGCTTTAGCAAAAGAAAATAAAATTAGTTCTAATTCATACATAGATCTATTTAAACTAAATATGTCTTCAGCTTATGCTTCTTTATTTGGAACTATTAATTATGCATTAAGTTCTGGCATGACTAATAATGATATTTCAAAATTATATACTGATTTTGTTTATGATAAAGTTATTATAGATGGGACTAACCCTTTTGTTAATCTAGGAACGACTCAAGAAGATGCTCGTAATATTATTAAAGATAACTTAAATATTGATATAGATAATATTAAAACGAAACAGATTAAAGTTCATCAAAAGGATTCAAAAGAAGCGGAAGAGACTACAGAAAAAAAACATGTAAACTTTGATAAAGAATATAACGAACTAGATGAATTAATTCTTGATGAAGATTTTAAAGATTGGCATGAAGATTATATGTTTTTAAAATTAGTTTATGAAAAAATTAAAACTGCAAAAATTCAAAACGATATTCAGCTTAATTCTTTTATTAAAGAACGTTTAAAAAAACTAACTACGAGTGAATTAACTTCAAAAATGGTAAATTTTAGGTCATTAGAAAATATTATTGGAAAGGAATTAAGTGGATGGGGAGACACTAATAATACTAGATTTGAGGGATATATAGATGTTGAACAATATCATACTATAGTAACTAGATCCTATCAGATAGGGACTGAGGTCATGATAGATTTTGTTACAAAAGGAGATGGGTAATTTAATTTAAAGATTGACCAATATAAGATAATATTAAAACAATTTAATTAACTAATTTATAAAAAAAATGTTAGAAAAAGATGATGTAAATTCAGCTAAAAAGGTTTTAAAAACAGAAATTGAAAAGAAGTTTTTTAAAATATTATTCATCTCTAAAAGAGGTGTGTATAAATAGAAATAATAATTAATTGAATATAATTTATTAATTAATTGCTTTATTCCATTAATTAATCTACTTTTAGAAAAAAACATTATTATATCTTTCTAAAAACCCATTTCGAGTAATTGGCATATCCTCTAATTCAGGCCAAAAAATAATACAAAAGAACCTATCAAAACTCAAAGCCTTCTCTAAAACTGGAAAAAGTAAAGAGTTTGATTATTTGGAAAAGACTTCATGTTTACAAACTAAATACGAAGCACTTTAGATAATGTAGAATAAACAAATGTAAATTATATTAAAGATCTAAACACAAACTAAACCCACTTAAAATGAAAATATATTATAGTTTTTTTTTAATTTTAATACTAACATCATGTGGGTCTAACAACATTGAAGATCAGGTTGACGAGATTATTAGAACATCTGAAAAAGAAGAAATAAATGAAATTGCATATTCTCTAGCAGATTCTCTTGATGTAAAGGCCTCCAAATTATTAATAGACTTGCATCCAAAACAAACTATTAAGCCTGACGGGACTACTGATTTTATAGCTATTGCCACAGAACGAAGAGTAAAATGGGCTCTCCAGGGAATTATAAGTAGATATTCAGGAATTAAAGATTCTAAAAGAGAAATCTGTTTATCATATATTACGGACCCTAATATTGAGCATAACTTAAGTAATGATGAAAAAATAGAATTTATTTTATATGGTTTAAACTTAAATAATACGGACAAAGAGTTTCAAACTGTTTTAGCAAATTCTGCTCTAAAGCATGGGTCTGACGCTATGCTTAAATTAATTGAGGAATGGAAGGGTAATAAAAGCTCCAAAGAATTATTAAATGCTATTAATATTTTCGATCAAAAAGTATTAAATCATTTGAGCAACCTTATAGAAGACGATAAAAATGCAATTGAGTTACTAGCTAGAATAGGCCAGCCCGCAATAAGCATAATGAAACGTAAAATGCGAAGCAATAAACAGTCAATTAGGTTTGCAGCTGGTGATGTTTTGGTTAAAATGATCGAGTACCATCCAAACGCTTTAACAAGTCTAACATCTGCAATTAATAAAAATGGAGTAAGGACAATTGCAAGGAACTATCCATTTTACATTAGACTTGGTCAGTCAGGTTCTGAAGAGATACTTCTAAAAGCATTGCGTTACAATTTCAGTACTACCATGTGTGTTGATTATCTTAACTGTGGAAGTAAAACTATAGAAGATAGAGCTACTAAAATAGCAAAAGATAATGGTTATATCGTTACTCCAGGGTTTGGCAGCCACTCTGGGCCAATATGGGGTAGTGGCGGTTAAATGCCTTTTGTATCTGCCATGTTCTGTTCTGATTTGGATAATTTTAATTTATTATACAGTTTTAATACTAAAATTATAAAACCAAAAATTCATGGATTTTCCATGAATATAAAATATTTTTAAGATGTTAAATAACTACAAATGGATGATTTAATTAATCAGTTTGGTGTTGAGATAACGCTTCGGTCCATATACCCAAACCTCAAGGGCATTATTTTTAAAGATGTTGTCTATGATAAAATCTTAAATGAGACCAAACCTTTGAAGTATTTAACTCAAAATATTGATGATAATTGGTATTTCGGGCAAGGCAATATGGCGATGATTTTTAGAAGTGTTAAGCTTTCAGAAAAAACTAAAATTTTAAAAAACTTAATTGAAGCAAACAATTTAAAAGCATCGGAAGTATTCAAAACAAACTCAAATATAAACTTCTGGAAAGGGAATGGATTTAAAATCGAAGATACAGAGGTAAAAGGGCAAAGTATTATTATAATTACTAATGAAGAAACATTTTCAGAAGAAAATCTTTCATTTAGAGACACTAAATTAGCAACCGTTATTGAACCTCCAAAATGGGTAAGGGGAATTGATAAAATATTTGATGGAAATTCAACAACTGCAGAAAATAAAAACTTATCAAAATTCAATAATACACCGCTCTTTTTCAATGAAATTAATGATGAATATATTATAATTCCAGTTTCAACCTATGGCATAGGTAAAAGAATTATAGATAGAGTTATATCTTATAATGGAGGAAAGAATAATTTCGCTTTAATTGACAATTATAAAACTAATGAATGGGAATATTTTCATGGCGGAAAAATCTTTAGTATTGGATATCTTCCTAAACAATCTTCTATTAGAATTAATGCGCTACCTCAAGCTCAAATTGCATTAGATGGGACTCAACTAGAAAGAGGTATTCATCCACTTTCAGATAAAATAAATCTACTTATCAAAGGCTTGAATTCACCAATATACAATCCTGGTGAAGGAGGCGTACCCGACGGAAGATTCTATGCTGTTTCAAATAAAGCCAATGTCATCGTCTCCTTTCTAACAGACCTTGATAAAGCAAAGGCTAAGTTTGATCAGATTGTTTTGAATCATAATCCTAACGATAAAACATTAAAAATAAAGAATAAAAGCATTAGAGGTTTTTTTGAAGAGAACCCTGAAGAGCTTCTTGAATTTAATGTGGATGGAAAATTTCAAATGCAGTTATCCAAAGGGAACGCCCATTACAGAATAAATATTTACCCTGCTGGTGGATTAACAAATGATTGGAATTTTGATAAAACAAAAGAAGACCTGAATTTAATTCCAGAATCTTCAGCGAGTAAACGCATAATAATTTCTGAAGAGGTCAACTCAAAAACAAACACTAAATCGCAAGCTAAAATAGAGAAACAAAATAAATTTTTAGAGCAGTCAACTGAGAGTAAAAACAAAAACGAGGCTAAGACCGCTAATTTTTTAAAAAGAAAGAAGGCATTGTCTTGGACAAAAAAAATAAACTTCCCCTATTTAAAAAGAATTCTCAAGTTCCTCATTTTATTTTTAATGTTTTTGATTATTTACAAAGCATGTTTTTTTGATGAATGCAGTAACAATGCTGTCTGTTATTATTTAAAAGCTCAAGAAGCTGAAAAAAACGCGGACTTTGAAAATGCATTTAGTTTTTACAAAAAGGCAATTAGAGTTGATAGAAAATATATTGATGCATATAGTTCTAGGGGGTTGTTGCATCAAAAACTCAAAAAGCATGACAAAGCAATTCGTGATTTTTCTAAAATTATTGAAATAGATGAAACAAATTGGTTGGCATTACATAATCGAGCAAATTCGTATACGGCCCAAGGAGATAAAAAATACAGTATCGAATTAAAAAAAGCAATGAAAGATTATGATAAATCTATTGAGCTGAATGATAGCAATGAAAATGGAGTTAGTTTTTTTAATAGAGGATTATTAAAAGAAAAAATAGAAATTGAGGCTTGTGATGATTTTGTCTACAGTTGTGATCGAGCATATTCTGAAGGTTGCGATAGGTACAATAACAGTTGCTATCCAGAAAATGGAGATTTCGTTCTTTTTAACGAATTTGGAAAGGGTGTTTTCTCGAATAATGGATTAGGTAAAATAAGTCTTGATAATTCAAGAGGAAATAAAGATGTAGTCGCTGTAATAAGAAGATATGTAAGTGGAGGAAGGGATGGTCCCAGGGTTAGAGCTCAGTTTATAAGAAAAGGAGAGGTTATTATAATGCAAAACATTCCAAATGGCACTTATTATACACAAGACTATTACGGAGACTCCTGGATTAAAAATTTGGATCCTAAAAATAGATTTTTAAGGAATCCTTCATTTTTGGATTATAAATCTCACCCGTTTACTTTAATAAATAAAACAATGAAATTCACATATAATACCGCAGGAGGAGCACAGGGCGATGAAATAGGTGAAGACGAATTTTTTAACTAGTTCATGATAAAACATTTTAAAATACATTCAAACTATCTAATAGAAGGAACAAATGTTAAAGTTTCATGGGAAACATCAGGGGCATTTTTCATAAAGATTCATACTGATTCCTGGAAAAAAGGATGGTATAATAAAAATGATGAAATTGAAATAAACCTTTCCAAAGGATTAAAGAAGGTTACTTTATATGCTGTTGGATTTAAAAAAATTGAAAAAGAAGAAATTATAATTGAATTAAACAAACACAAAGATTTCACAATAGAAAGAAAAAAAATTAAAAAAATCTATTTCAAAAGTAAAAAGAATTCAATTGAGACTTTAACCAATATAAAGACTTTAAAAGTTATTGATGGAATTAAGCCAAATAATTTTTTAGTGAAGTCAAAACAAATACAACCAAAAATTAATTACTCTAATTTAAAAATTAAAGATCATGGATAAATCATATTACAAAACACCCAAGCCAGGCATAACAATGAAAATGATGTGGAAAGCAGCAGGAGCTGACAGATACATCCTAGAGAGAAGCACCTATTCTGACCATATTAAATTTGCTTGTTTGGGCGGTATTGTTGTTGCAACAGGACTAATGGCTGCTTTGGCTGGCGGGTATGCTTTTTATATAATTTTTGGCCAACAAACTGCAAATTTAGCGCAAGGAACTGAGGCCACAATAGAAGCTGCATCTTCACAAACACTCTCAATAATTTTTTCTTTAGTATTTGGTCTAATTTGGGGCTTAATTATTTTTAATATTGATCGTTTTATTGTTGCTAGTACTGGAAAAGGAGATGGCTCTGAGGCCATAACTCTTAGTGAAATTAAAACGGCTATCCCAAGAATTTTAATGGGTATTATTATTGCAATCACCATTTCAAAACCTGTTGAATTACGGATGTTTCAACAAGAAATAGAAGTGGAATTAAATAGCAGAAGAATTAAAGAAGTTAGTAAACAAAAAAAGGAAGTTACCAAATTGTATGAGGGAGAATTTGAGCAAATTCAAGAAGAGCAAATAAGGTTAAGAGCAGATATTTTATCGTACTTGGAAAAAAGAGATCAAAGACAAAATATATATGACGCTGAAATTTCTGGTGAAGGAAGTATAAGTGGAAGAGGAATTGGCCCCATTGCAAAAGAGAAAAAAGAAGCGCTAGACTTAGCTAAAAAAGCATATGACTCAGTAAGTAATATCAACTTAGCAGCTATTAAAATTCAAGATATAAAATTTTCTGAGAAAGATTCAATTATGCAAAAAGAGATTGCTAACGCAGAAACCTCTGCAAAAAGCTTAGATGGGTTAATGGCAAGACTTAAAATTGTGGATGAATTAGCAAAAGGAAAAGATGAAGATGGAAATGTAAATGAAGACGCCATTCCTTGGATTATAATCTTTATTACCTTGCTGTTTATGGCAATTGAGCTTACTCCTATATTCTTTAAAATGATGCTGATAAAAAGTCCATATGACTATTTGGAAGACAATATAAAATCACTTCAAAGAGCTGACCTTGGCATTGAAGTAAAATATGATTATTACGAAGATCGTGAGGGAGTCCAACGAAACTTGGTTATACACCATCAAGCTAATAAGTTACTTGCAGAGAAAATTAAACTCGCACAAACCCAGACAGAACTTAATGACTTTATTATTGATAAATGGAAAGATGAGGAGAAGAAAAATATAGCTAAGAGTCCTGAAGATTTTATTGACAAATCATGATTAAGCCGTTTTTAATTTTTGTGTGTGGTTTTGACCCTGTAATACTTCAACAAGATCATATCGCTAATTTGACTTTTAAGAAGTTTGCATTTGGTTTTATGCTCGTTATTGTATTAAGTTTTTTTTCCACTTTTATTGTATTTATTAATACAATTGAAAATTTACTTGGAAGCATAATCTTAGCAGCTTTTTTTTCGCTTTTGATTGTTAATTTATATAGACTAATCATAGTAACTTCAAGCCCAAATAATTTAAAATTAAAAAAAGAGAATTTCAGAGATATGATAGGGCACTATATTGTTAAAGCAATTCTTTTGTTAATGATATTTTTTATCATCTCAGAGCCCTTAGAAACTTTTGTTTTTAAAAATAACATATCGGCATACTTAAATGATTACAAAGAAGAACTGGTTGACAATTTTGAAGACCAACTTAAATCAATTTCTATAGAAAATATCGAAAAGCTTACATATGAAAATGAATTAACAATAAAATTCAGAAAAAAAAATAATTTAAAAATTGACTCTATGAGTCAGAAATTATTGGACGAAAAAATAATTTTTATTTTACAAGAAGATCAAAAGCAAATTTTTGATTTAGAACAAAAAATAACAAAAGCAAATTTTTTCTTTAAGCAAATATCTATTGCAAACTCCAAAATACCGCAAAGCTATTTGTTTTCAATTTTGATTTTATTAATTATTCTTTTTCCTGTTTATCTAATTATGTATGATGAAAATTTTAAAAATTATTTCATATTTGAAGAAGATAGTAACAATTACATTATTCAAAATAATTGGGAAAAATATTCAGTAAAACAAGAAAAATTATTCTTTGAAACAACCGGTAAAAAAATATTAAGACAAAACTTATATCAAGACCCGCCCTTTAACAAGATTAAGTCTCTTGATAAAACTAAATACTTAAAAAAAGGTTCTTTAATCAAATGGTTTAATAAAGAGTATTAATTGGAGAAAATAAATCTTATAAAAAAAATTATTATTCATGGTGACTTTCAAGGAAGATATCATGCAAATGAAATCAACACCCTATCTTCATTTGATGATTATGATATCAATGTTATTGATGGAAATATAAGTAATGCACAACAAACCAACTATTATGATGTAATCTCTGATGAATCAATTTCTTTTCGTTTATCAAAATTAGAAAATGTTAAAATTACTGTTGATGACAAAGAAGGTGATTTTAAGCATGTTTTTGTAGAAGACATTGAGGATGTAATTATTTACGACATTCAATTTAAGGATGTTATCAAGGAGGGGAAGAGCACTTTAGGAATTATTAAAGGAAAAATATATGGTTCACTAGTTTATAATGAAGAAGTTGAATTGGCCTCGTTAGCTCCAGAACCACCCAAAAAAAACCTTGAAATAATTAAGGATACAGCTTCAAAAATTAAAGCTAAAACTGAAAGAAATTTTTTCCCTAGTTTGAGCATTCTTTTTTATGGTTTTCTTTTTGTTTGCCTCGCCATTTTACTGAAAGAAAAATTATTGATTTTGTTACTTTTTGTTGTTGGGATTTATATTTTGAGATCAATTGCATCTTATTTATTAAAAATAATATTTAGAAGTGCATCTGCAGTATTTATCTTATTAATCTTGCTAGGGCTATGGTTTGTTTTTTCTGAGGGATTAGACACTTCTAGAGTAGAAAATGATGAAATCGTTGTTGAAGACCCTCCAGAATATAATGAATTGGTTTCTAGACCTATTTCATGGAGTGATTATGATAACAGAACGTATTTTGGTGATTTTAAGTTTAAATATGGAGATTACATTAAATCAAAAGAAAATAAAGAAGAAATCATACCTTTTTCAGAAAAAGAACTTTATTCAAGTTTAAATAACTTTGACAGTAATAAATTGGATTTAATTTATTCAACATTACAAAAAATTAAAAATGACAATAATCTAAATCGAAATAGATTTGCCGAAGTAGTAGTTTCTCTTATTCAATCACTACCCTACTCTTTCAATATTCCTGGAAATTGTAATGGAAATAATTTACCACCTGCTTACAAAGAAGATATTGCTAATGGTAGTTTGTGCATAAGTAATGTTAAACATGATATTTTAACTCCTTTAGAATTTTTCTATTTCAAAAAGGGAGATTGTGATTCAAGAACTGTTCTGATTTACACAATTCTTAAAAGATTTGGTTATGATGTCGTTATTTTAAATAGTGATTTGTATTCGCACTCCATGATTGGAATTAACATACCCGCCTATGGAAAATATAAATTAATTAACGGCAAAAAATATTATTTTTGGGAAACAACTGCTAAAGGATTCACCCTTGGTGTATTGCCACCAGACAGTTGGAACATTAGTAAATGGTATTTAGCATTAAAATAATTATTAACTTTAAAAATAAAATTATGAAATTTAATGAGGATCTTTTTTTTAACTCAATCTTACAGTTACTTATTTCTATTATAATTGGTACAATTGTCTTGTACAGTAGTTATAAGTTAATTGAAAAATATTTAAGGAAAAAACATGAAATTGAAATTGATAATACTGCATATGGAATTTTATGTTCCGCTATTTTATTTTCAGTAGGTTATTTAATTTCTGGTATAAAAGACCCTATTGTCAATTCTATTGATCTAATCCAAAGGAATCCTGACTTTTCAGGCTCTGTGGTTTTTGAAGGTTTAAAATACTCGGGGTTATTTTTATCAATTAGTATATTTATAATTTGGATTATCAATGTTTTGGCAATTTACCTCTTCACAATTATGACCAAAGACCTAAATGAATTCGAAGAAATAAAAAATAATAATATAGCTGTTAGTTTGATAACAGCTGCAATTGTTATTACGATTTCTTTAATGGTGAAATCAAGTTTATTTTTGATGCTGGAAGCATTTGTTCCTTATCCAGACATGCCAACATTTAGTTAACTTTTATGCTTAGTCAGATTTATTAAATAATACTAAACTGTTTTTTTAAAAAAATCAAAAACAACAATTTTATGAGAAATTTTAGCTTAATATTTTTAATTATTTTTTTTACTATTAATTGCACCCTAAACGCTCAGTCAGGCGATAAAAATAAAGACTTAAGTAATCAAAAGGAACTGCTAGACTCTGGTATTAATAAAGTTAAAGAGAATAATTTTGAAGCTGCACTTAAAGATTTTGATATGGCTATTGAACTCAATCCAAGTTCTAACTTAGCCCATAAAATATTTTTTGAAAGAGCCCAGATCAAAAGAATAGAATTTAAAAAGTTTAATAGTGCCCTTGAGGACTATAATTTGGCAATTGAATTAAATCCAAGTTATGTAAAAGCCTATTTGTATAGATCAATACTGTATAAAAGAAACTTTAAAAATGATTCTAAAGCATTAGAAAATACAAAAAAATCTATTGAAATAGATTCTTCTTGCGGCGCATGTTGGATGCAATTAGGATATTCAGATCAAATCTCGGTTCAAGAACAACTTTTTGCTCTTGAAAAATCCATAGAATTAGGAATGGACTATAACTTTGACGGTATATTTGAACCATCCTACTCTTTATACAACCAAATAGGTACTGTTAGAGCTTATAATACCGACTCAACTGACGAAGATTATATTGAATCTATTAATTACTTTCAAAAATGTATTGACAATTATGAAGAAATGGATGTAGATGGGGATGGAGAGTATGACGATGCAGGTTATCTTGAGGATTCTTACTACTTGCAAGCGGTTGTTTATTTGGAAGGACTTAACCAGCCCATTAAAGCATTAGAAAAAATAAACAAAGGCATTGAAATAAATCCTTTAGACAAGGATTTTCATATACTTAAATCAAAGATTTATTATAAAATGGATGAAATTGATAATGCCATAAAAATCTATAATATTTCAAAAAAAATAAAACCTAAATTATATTATAATGATTATTTCGCTAATGATTCATTTTATCCTTATATCGATTTTGATAGAGACTTAGATTCTATAAGTCTTCCCATTAAAATTAAAGCTAAAATTGATTTAGAAGAAATAATGGGCCTCGACACCAGAAACAATCAATTTTTCATGTCTCTTGATTATTTTTTATATACACAACAAGCATCATTATTTTTAAATTACAAAAAAGATACAATAAGTTTTTTTGATTTTGAAGAAAATAAATTAATTAAACCTGTTATCATAAACTCTGATAGAACTGAAAAAAAGAGTCTTACATATTATGGGTATGATAATGTTAACATTACAGATGATTACATCTACTATAGTTCTGTGAAGTCTGATTTTTTTCATAATTGGGATTTAAGTGATTACCCTTTTGACACACAGAAATTACAGTTTGAGATTAAGGCTGAGATTGATACAAGTATAGTCAGGTTTAATGAATCAAAGTTTTATAAATCATCGTACAATAAAGTAAATGGTCTAATAAAAGGTTTTAATATTGATAAAATTGATTTTGAGGAAAAGTTTGAAGTACAAAATGAAGTAAATACTTTTTACCCAGGTATAAATAGAGAAACTGTTTACCCTATAGCTAGTTTTAACATAGAAGTATCTCGGTCAGGAGGGTGGTTGTTTGTGAAACTATTCCTAGGATCTTATCTAGCTTTTCTTATTTCATGGATTGTATTTTTGATACCAACTAAAGAATTTGGTTCAAGAATAAGTTTAACGGTAGGTGGTATCTTTGGTGCCATTGGAAACAGATATTTTGTAGACTCTTCTCTACCTGTAGTGCAAGTCTTAACAAAAGCAGATATTATAAATAACTTAATATTACTCTTACTAATTTTCAATATTCTAATTGTGATTTATCAAAAAAATAAAAAGAACAGTTTAAGATTCATTAATAACAAAACAGCGATGCTGTATAGTGGAATTTTGTTTGTGGTACTGAACTTGATAATCATTTTGATTTAATCTTAATATTTTAAATATATGAAATTTCTAAAGATTGGATTAGCTATGTTATCACTATTATGTTTGCTAGATATGCCTTATGGATTCTATCAGTTATATCGATTTTTAGCATTTTTTACATTTCTTTTTGTAGCCTATAAAGAGCGATCCTCAGAAGAATGGATGTTTTTCTTGATTCTATCGGCTATTATAGTTCAACCATTCTTTAAAATTGCGTTAGGGAGAATAATATGGAATATTATGGATCTTATTTGGGCAATTATTTTAATGATTTCAGCTTTTAAAAAAATTATAATAAATAAGTAATATGGGAGAAGCATTTGCCAAAGCCTTAGTAATGATGCTATTTTTAGGATTTATAGGCCTTATTAGATATTTCATCAATTGGATTCGTTTTAAAAATAGGGAAAAGCTTTTAGAGGAAGATGAGAAAAATTCTTTTTTAGAGGATAAATTTAAACATCTCTTGAACACAAAAGAAGGAAAAAAAGAGATAACAGATATTCTTGTCTCTCAACCTTTAAATTCCAATAAACCATGGGTTGTTTATAAATCTCTGAAATGGGGTACATGGCCAATAAACAACAAAGAAGAGGATGAGATTCATTTCTCAATAACAGACGAAGAACTTAATAAGTTAGAAGAGTACACCAAATATAAAGAGGAAATGAAAAGTATAAAAATCAAGAACTTAAGTTCAGATAGCTCCATGGACCATAAGATAGACAATAGATGGAGTAGTAAATAAATTTAATTTAATATTATGAAAAAAGGATTTTGGACAGGTTGCTTAGCTTTTATTATAGCTAAAATTTCTCATTTAATAGTTACAGCTGCATTTGGTTATGTTTTTGGAATGATCATTGGCGATAAGCCGATTTTATGGGATATAATTAAAATAATCGATAACCCATTATTTGGTATTGTTTTCTTAATTTTTGCTACAACTTTTATATACAAAAAATTAACAAAAAATAAAAAACTAACCCAGTACAATCAAAATAATAACATAACAAGTTCGGGGTCTAAGGATTTAGAGAATAAAAACGAAGACTTAAAAGTAATAGACCAAATAGTAGAAAGTTCAACTTCGAAGACAGATACTGTTTCTGGTTATGATGACAGTATTGCCTTCAATGCAAATATAGAAACTTCTTGGGGTGGAGAAGAGCCAGGTATTCTTACTTTTTTTAAAAAATATATCAGTGATAAAGAAAAACTAGAATTAAATAACCAAGATACCTTAAAGAACAATGCTTTTTATGCAAAGGAAGAATCCAATGAAAAGGGAGATATTTTTATTTTCTTTGAACATGCTGAAGAAGCGATCGAAAAATTCAAAAGTATCATTAAACCGCACTCAAATAGTGATCTTTTTTTTAAATTAAAATCAAAACAAATATCTAGTTGGATAAGCCAATACAGAAGTGAAATACAGTGTTTAAGTGTTCAAGGTTGTTCAATTCAATTGTCTAAAGGAATTAACTTGTTCAGAATTGATATTTCAATTAAAGATTCATTCACATGGGCAAAAATTAGTTCTGTAAATGCAGATAAAGCATTGATATTCAATTATCCTTTTTCATCCCCGATTAAAAATGATTTACCTGATATTGAATTTAATTTTGATTTATCCGAATCTGTGATGATAGCCTCTACTTACTTCAATATTCTAGATGGAAATAATTTAAAAATCCCTGTATATGAGTCATATTACAACGAAGATGAAATCAAAGTTTTCGCTTATACTGAAGATTTTAAATCATTTTGGAGTTATTCTCGTAATAATGTTTTTGTTGACAGTATAGATCCTATGCAAACTGAAATTTTTCAAAATATTTTTGAAAAATTGAATTCTGAGTTTTCGCTTTTTGACAAATTAAATCTTTGTTATCAATTAATTCAAAGCCCTCAGCAAACCTTTACAATAGATAATGATGACTTAAGGATTATAACAGAACTTCTTTCATACAATGAAAGAACCTATGAATTATTCAGATTAAACAAATATTTCGATATTCAAGATGGAGAGTTTATTCTTTTTTCAATGATGAAAAGTAGAATGGCCGAAGTACAACCATTTCTGGATGGTTTTAAGGATTTAGAAGACTTATTTTTTTCTATGAAGAATGAGTCGAACGAATTGGCAGTTGAATTGAGAAAAAAATTAGTAGGAGACTTACCTTTAAACTTAATCGATAGACCTACAGATATTAAAGTTAATCAAAACGATGATGATGGTGATGATCCTTTTTCTAGCTACAGTCAATCATCAATTGAGAGTTACAATGTCGCAATGCAAAGGCTTCAATCTGGTAATTATGAAATTGCAGCTAAACAGTTTGAGGAAGTTATTAAGCAAGAATATTATATGCTGCCAGCATATTATAACTTAACTGTAATCAAAATTAATTTTGAACAAGATTATGATGGAGCGATTAAAATTTTGGATAATATTATTAACAGTCAAGGATATGGTCAAAACCCTGATATTGTTTATGCTAGTTTATTTTTTAATAGAGGCTTAGCCAAGTCTTATTTGGAGCTAGAAGAGGATGCAATTATAGACTTTAATGAGGCTTTAAAAATTGATCCAGAACATGTTTCAAGCTTTGGAGGAAGAGGTTGTTCATTAATGAATATCAATAGAAAAAAAGAGGCTTTAAGCGACTTTAATAAGGCAATTTTACTGGGAGATAAGTCTTTTCTAAATTATGCTAATAGGGCTAATTGTAAGCAATCTTTGTCTGATTTTAAGGGAGCACTTGAAGATTATAATATTGCATATGACATTAATCCTGATAACGATAATATTAATTTTCAAAGAAATCTGTTACTAGCCATGAACGAAAGTGGGTTGATGGATGAAATTAATAATGTTTTAGAAAATAACAACGATAAGATTTCTATAGAACATGAAAAGCTATCGTACATTTTTGAAATTCTAATCAGAATTTCTATGGCTGATAATAAATTAGATAATTCAGAGACTGAATTAATTTCCAAATCTATTTCAAAGTTAAGAGATATCTATGATTTTCAAGATAAAATTAAAAGGCCTGATTCGCTATCATTTTTGGACAAAATAGGTGATGTTTTTTCTGACGAGGAAAAGACAACAATCATTACTCTTTTAATTTCATTGATTTATGCAGATAAGCTTGTAACATACAGCGAATTGAGCTTGGCAATAGCATTTATTTTATTTTTTCAACTACCAATTGACAAAGCTGAGGACTTAATTAGTGCTATTTGTGAAAATGAAAAACTTGATGAAAATACATTTTACCTCTATATAACTCAAATCTTTTCTAAAATGAAAAGTGAAATTCCAGAATTTAATAAAAAAGATGCCTTATTGATCGAAACAATCTTAAATGTTGATGATGATAAAATTTCTTATGAATTTAAGTTGCTTTCAGAGGAGCTTAAGGCAAATGTTTTCTTGGCAACTATATTTTACGACGAAAAAAGAAAATTAGATCGTAAAGAAGCTGATGAGTTTAATGATATTGCATGGGGCAAGATGGAGCGAGGAGACTATGAAGGTGCTTTAATTGATGCGAAAAAATCAATAGACATAATGTCTTTGAGTAATAATAATGATACAATTGCATTAATTTATTTTCATTTAAAAAATTACGTAGATGCAAAGAAATTTGCTGACACTTCAATAGACTTGGATACGTCAAAAAGTGACCATTTTGTCACGAGAGCAAAAATTTTGTTAAAATTAAAACAAGTTAATTTGGCTAAAACAGATTTGATTAAGGCTATTCAATTAAATGCTGAAAATGTAGAGGCTAGCACATTACTTAAATCTATCTAAAAATTTAATGAAATCAAATAAATATTGCTTTGAGAGAAAAATAATATGAATTCTGAATATTTCCCCCTAAGTATTGATCAATCTAGCTATTTTGGAAAGGATTTATAATCGATAATTGAATAAATTAACGATGGTAAATGGTTGAGAAAATCATAAGTATCCTTTACTTAAGAAAGCAATGAAAGAAATGGTTACTAATGCTCTAGATAAACTGTAATTTTCAAGAATTGAATTAGTAAGTCCTTCTGAGAGGTTGAAATCAATCAGATTGATGAACAAAAATAAGTAATGAATGAATTTTTTTTTAATTATTTTTTACATTTCTTTTTGTAGCCTATAGTCTACAAAAAACTTTACTTAACATCTACATTAAGCACAGATTTCATACCATTCAACAACTTTAATTCCTTATCATCTAATTCCCCGTCTACAATTGCTAAAGTTGCTAGTGCACCTAATACAAGTTTCTTCTTCTTTTTGTGCATTGCTTTTAAAGTTGCTAAATGAACATCAGCATTTATTTCTTTAGCTGAAGTCATGAAGTTTTGCCAATTAACCGATTTAGACCCAGGAAGGTTTTCAATTACTGCATCTATAAGTTTTATTTCATTTTCATCAATATTACCATCTATAGCCGCCATTGCACTCATGTACATAAACAGTGCTTTTAGCTCTTCCTCTGACCAATTAACTTTTTCTTTAAATAAATTTCCAAAAAATCCCATAGTTTTGTTTTATGATTATTAAAATTTAAATGTACAAAATAATTATTTTATGTTTTATTAATATTTTTTTATAGATTTTATTTAACGGATTAACTCCTGTAATTAACTTTTTATCAAAGGTCAAACCTTTTTCAATGCAATTTTTCAAGAGTCTAGTATGTGCTAATGCTAAGCTCTCTCTTTTTTATATTTGAGAATGAAAAAAGAGAGATTGATAGAGTTGTAAGACTTTTTTGACTAAAGTAGCTTAACTAAAAGAGGAAGTTATAACTATGTTTAGTTGTCTTTAAATTTTTTTTCAAAGACCAACTCTCCATCTTCCCATATTTCAGATGAAAGTAAAACACCAAGTTCACTCCATTCCTGACTTACTCCATGATATTTACCATCCTTAAAACTAATTTCTGTTTCAATGATTCCTTTATCATAATACCATTTCCAAATACCTGTTGCTAATCCATTCTTAAAATGCACTTCTATTGTTGGATATACTTCATATTCAGGATATGATTCTCCAGTTGCAGAATCAAAATTTACATCAGTTTGCAAACGATAAAACTCAATTATATCTCCTGTAAATAATGAATTGTCAGATTTTAAATAGCCCACAGTGATACCTTTCTCCTCCTTAATTTCAATATCATCAAAGCCAATATTAGGTTCACAACTAGTAATATGCAGACAAAATACAAATATAAAAATGAATTTTTTATTCAGTAAAGTTATATTTAAATTTTTCAATATTGCTCGTTTTTATTTTTTAAACCATCTTCGGATTAATATTCCTTGATTTTATTACCATTCATTTTCTTCAAGCCATTCCCAAACTAAATTAGTTACCATAGTCCACTCTGAACTTGCGCCAAACTCATCTTCAAAAATCTCATCTCTTTCCTCTTGAGAAGCATCATCATTTAATCCAATTTTTTTATTTGAAATGTGTGATAAATTATCAGGGTAAATATAATCTTCAAACATTTCTAACCATTCTAAACCATCAGCTTCTGCGTCCTCAAGTTGTTTAAGGTTATTTATATCTTCCTCATTAAATTTGGGTATCAATTCTTGTTTAATATTTTTTATTTGCTCTTCATTAAGGTAAGGGTAATTTAATTTCATAGTTTTTAGATTATATTTATTGAAATACTTTCTTTTTTGAGAATGCTGATTGCTTTATCTACATTTTATGTCTTTTATAATATTATCTTAATTAGATCGTATTATGTTTGTAAAACATATATATATGTTTTTATACCCCAAATTTACAAAAATTAGTTTTTTTCTTAAACTATCTGAACTAAAAGAAGAAGATATACCTATGGTTTAATTCATTAAATTAATACCACTAAAACAATACGATAAAGTATATATAATTATTGATTTGAAAAAGAGAATTTATCAGCTACCACAACTTTCCATTTTCAATCAACGTATCGATAGCTCCTGAAATATACCCATCCCATTCCTCATCACATTCCCCAAAAAAACCACTATCGTATGCCTCATCTTCATCACCATCGACAACTTCATCTTCAAGTTTTCTTCTTTCATCATCCATTTCAGGTAAAAAAGTAGCGAAATCACCACTGCAAAAAAGTCTTTGTATTGAATATTCACGGTCGAAATCATTCATTTTAGGGTCGTTTTTAAAAGCTGAATAAACATCTACACCTTCTAAAGTACCTTTTACATAATTTATAATTGCTGTATCTAATTCTTTTTGAAATTTTTCAAATATTGGAGAATAATCAGGAACTTCTAAACTCATATTTTTTTATTTATTCAAAAATACAAAAATTAATTTTTTCATCAAACAATGGAGTTGATTCCTCTACTATTTTATCTTTTTATAACCTAACCCAAGTATAATTAACACTTGTTGTTTCATCCATCGTTTCCCCACCAAAAAAGTTTCCTCGATAATATTTTGAGTACGATACACATTTTATGTTTTTTTCTTTCTCACAGTAACAAATAACCTCCGTTCTAAAAAGTGGAAACTAGGTTACACTTTTCTCCCAACGATTTAGTATAGTTTTATTAGTGAGAATAAAATCTTTCTTTTTATACTTAAGTAAATGATTTGTAGTAATCTAGTTATAAATATTTAGTGTATTTAAGTAGAGTTAAAAATTATGAGAGATATTAAAAAATTAAGGTATGTACGTGTGATTTCCAATTCACAAAAAATTGATAGGCAAGTTGAGGAAGGAGATAGAACGAAGTATGATTTTTTCTTTGAGGAAAAGGTTAGTAGGAAAACTGAATTATTTCCTCGAGAAAAAGGTTCTATCATCAAGGAACTTCTTTCAGAAGGGAAAGTTGGTTTATTTCAAAAAAAATATGAATTAAAAAGAGACTTTAATCAATTCTTGAAGACACCGAAGATTTAACTCGTAGAGAAGTTTCTGAGACATTAAATATGACGGTTCAAACACTGAATAACTAGAGAAGAGAAGGGGTCTTAAATCTACTAGAAATAAGAGATATGGTGTTATATAAAAAAGAAGATGTTTATAATAACTTACGACTGTTTGCGTGAGTTGTTAACTTAATTTATTTTTTTATATTTGGTTTTACAAAGTAAATACAAACGTCTTAAGATAATGTCTTAAACTAACTAAAATAAAACTATACATATGGGAATATTTGATTTTTTTAAGAGTAATAAGAAGGATAAAGGATTCTCACATTATAAATCCGGACAATTAAAGGAAGAAGGTTACTGGAAAGACGGTAAACCTGAAGGTTTATATAAAGAATATCATGAAAACGGACAATTAAAGAAAGAAGGTTACTGGAAAGACGGTAAACAAAAAGGGTTATGGAAAGAATATGATGAAAACGGACAATTAAACTCAGAAGGAAATTTTAAAGAGGGTGAACAAGAAGGGTTATGGAAATACTATCATGAAAACGGACAGTTAAAGGAAGAAGGAAATTTTAAAGAGGGTGAACAAGAAGGGTTATGGAAATACTATCATGAAAACGGACAATTAAAGGATGAAAGAAATTATAAAGACGGTAAACCTGAAGGTTTAATGAAAGGATATCATGAAAACGGACAATTAAAGGTAGAAGGAAATATAAAAGAGGGTGAACGTGAAGGTTTATGGAAATTCTATCATGAAAACGGACAATTAAAGGAAGAAGGAAATTTTAAAGACGGTAAACCTGAAGGGTTATGGAAATTCTATCATGAAAACGGACAATTAAAGGATGAAAGAAATTTTAAAGATGGTGTGAATCATGGCTCTAATAAATTATATTACCCTAATCAGCAACTTCAAGTTCAAATAAATTGGACAAATGGAATTCAGGATGATGGTGAGGTAATTTCTTACCACGATAATGGGGGAAAAGCAAGACAAGTAATACTTTTAAACAACAAGTTTACTGGTAATTTTTTTGAATGGTATAGTAATGGAAAAAACAAAAAACAAGGACATTATTTAGATGAAAAACAAATTATCTTAAAAGAATGGAATGAAAATGGAGAATTAATTGAAAAAGATGGTAATTTTAATACTAAGAGTAGTTTTAATGAAAGCGACAATGAGGAAGCAATTGCAGTACCTAACAAGAATAGGTTTAATAAAGAAACATCAAAATCATCTGAATCAGTTGATTTAAGTGGAGATCAAAAGATGCTTAATGTTGTCTATCCAAAATTAAAAGGAATAAACTTTAGTAAAGTTAAGTTTGGTGCTTCTGGTAATAGTGCTGCAGAATTCTTTGCTTCTGATATTGATGGAGACTGGCATTATGCGCAATCTCAAATGATAATGTTATTCAAAGCATTCTCCAAAAATAGAATTGAATCTGAGTTAAAATTATTACTTAATCAAAATGAAATAAATTTAGATGATAAAATAGAAAAAACAGAATTCTTTGCTGAACATTGGGATGGAGATGGGTTTAAGATAGAGCATCCTGTAATGGAAGGGATTGATATAATTATTATTACAAATGAAAATATGGTGCCTCAGAATTCTTTAACCTTACAAAAAACTGATTTAGCTCCTGAAGTTAAGCTTCCGACTGGCTATGAAAATATTGGGATTGAACATGTTTATGATGGTTCAAAGTTCCTAAAGGCAAATCAAGGACAGCTTTCATTAAATATTCCATTGTTGTTTGAAGATAATGATGATAGTTCTCATTATATTTTGATAGATGTGACTACTTTAACTGTTGCTAAAAGAATTATTGATAACATAATAGAAAATAATTATGGCAAACAGAATTTTAAAGAATTAGATGAGAAAGATGGTTGGCAATATACATATGCAAATAAGTTCTTTTCAATAGGATTCTTATCAAAATATAATTGTGTTAGAATAAATATGCTGCATAATCTTGTTAATATTGATGAGTATTTAGAGGGTGAAGTAAACAAAAAAGTAGAAGATAAGATTAAGATTATCAAAAAAGAGATTAACGAGAAATTAAATAAATTTAATAACAATACTATAATAGTAGCTATTGAGGAGTGGATTGAAGATTCAATTAACGCAAAGAATAAATATGGGCCAATCAACGATTGGGATGTAAGTAATGTTACAAATATGTGTGATTTGTTTTCAAGCGCTGAATCCTTTAATGAATCTTTAAACGATTGGGATGTAAGCAATGTTACAACAATGAAATGTATGTTTGAAGACGCCACAACTTTTAATCAACCTATTGGTAATTGGGATGTAAGTAATGTTATCGATATGGATCGTATGTTTTTAAGAGCTGAATCTTTTAATCAACCACTAAACAATTGGGATGTGTCTAATTTAAAATATATGGAAGATATGTTTTATAATGCTATTGCTTTTAATCAACCACGAAACAATTGGGATTTAAGAAATGTCATAGATGATAATTTTCCTGAATTTCTCGATGGGCAACTTAAATTTAGAGAAGGAGACTTTTTTTATGAGCGTTCCACTAATAAGAAGTTTTATTTGAATAATGTTGAGGGGTCAGTTTATGAATATATTACTGTGGTAAAATATTTATTTGACTACGGAGTCCCTCTTGATAATATGGATATTAGGAAGTCAAATTTTCAAAAAGCTATTCTCTGGCTAAAAGAAAATAACCCTGATGCTTATAGGGGCTTATTAGACCCCCCTAAACTGTAATTACTAAAAATAAAACTATACATATGGGAATATTTGATTTTTTTAAGAGTAATAAGAAGGATAAACAAGATAGATTATACAAAACCTATCATGAAAACGGACAATTAGAATTTGAAGGAAATGTCAAAGAGGGTAAACCTGAAGGTTTATGGAAACGCTATTATGAAAACGGACAATTAAAACAAGAAGGAAATTATAAAGACGGTAAACGTGAAGGGTTATGGAAATTCTATCATGAAAACGGACAATTATCCTCAGAAGGAAGTTTAAAAGACGAAAAATATGAAGGGTTATGGAAATTCTATCATGAAAACGGTCAATTAAACTCAGAAGGAAATTTTAAAGACGGTAGTCAAGGTTTATGGAAATTCTATCATGAAAACGGACAATTAAAGGAAGAAGGAAATTTTAAAGACGGTGAACGAGAAGGGTTATGGAAAGAATATGATGAAAACGGACAATTAAAGGAAGAAGGAAGTTTCAAAGATGGAGAGAAGTTATAGAATATCAAGTAAGATACAAGTTTAATGAAATGGTCAAATACTCACATTGATCAAGTAATAATCCTATTAGATAGCGGAGAAATTGTTCATTATTGGTCTGATAATAAGAATGAGGTTATTGTAAAATAAATATAAACAAGTTGCTAATACAGAAAAAACACAAGAACCTTAAACCACAAAAAAACAAAACAAGATAAAAAATGGAAAAAATGAAATTTAATATTAATGAACTTGGACTTAAGAATATCTCTTTTTCTGATTTTATTAGGCGGATACAACGAAGAAGAAAATGATTAATATAAAATATCTAAAAATTTAAAAACATGACATTAAACGAATTAGGTTCAAAGCTGAATGAAATGTATACTAATGCACCAAAAGGAGATTCTGTTGCTATGATACATTTATTTGGAATTAAATATGCGAATGTGATAAAGGAAAGTAATTACTCAAAAAAAGACATAATTACTCAATCTGGTATTTCTACATCTTATTTGACAGAACTGTCAAAGGGTATAAAGTTATCTAACTATGTAATTATTAAAAAATAATTTAAAGTAATAATATGAGTATGATAATTTGGTATTTAATGGTATTGCCAATATCATTTGGATTTCATTGCTTTATTATTGAAGGAGATTGGAAAAAAAGAAAAGACTATTTTGGATTGTGGATACTTGCCACTATAGTCTGGTTGTCTTATTTTATTTATATTTAATAAATTTTGAGCTTCTAATTTAAAATTTACAAACATAATACGAGGGTGAAAGGATAATATAAAAAATATCAAAACATTAAAAATAGAACTAAATGAAATTTAATAACAAAACATTAAAGAAAGCTATCAAAGAATGGTTGGATGATGATAAGCTAGCAGAGTCTAAGTATGGAGATATTTCTAATTGGGATACTTCTAATGTCACAGATATGAGTAAACTTTTTTATAGGGCTGGATATTTTAATGAGGATCTAAGTAGTTGGGATGTTGGTAATGTAATTAATATGTACGGGATGTTTGATGGAGCAAATTCATTCAACAAACCAATTGGAACGTGGAATGTGAGTAGTGTAATTAATATGAGAGGAATGTTCTGTAACGCTTACAATTTTAATCATGACATTAGTCAATGGGATGTAAGTAATTGCACTGATATGAGTATGATGTTCTGTAACGCTGGAGATTTTAATCATGACATTAGTCAATGGGATGTAAGTAATTGCACTGATATGAGTATGATGTTTGAATTAGCTTACAATTTTAATCAGGATATTGGGTTATGGGATGTGAGTAAAGTTACCAAAATGAAAAGAATGTTTGAATATGCAAAATCATTTAACCAAGATATTGGAATCTGGAATGTTGGTAATGTGAATGATATGAGTGAGATGTTTATACGTGCAATCAAGTTTAACCAGGACTTAAGCGAGTGGAAAATTTTAAGATTTTGTAAAATCAACAATATGTTTAATTGGGCTGACTCCTTTAATCTGGATAATCAACCATCTGTAACAAGTGTTGCTGATTCCCACTCAAAATCAACTAAAACAAATGAAACACAGGTAAAAGATGTCGAAATCGACTATGAAATTTGGATTGCCATGGAAAAATCTGAATTCCTTGATATTGATGATAATACATTTGAAGCTCTGGAACTTACAATTCAATTTTCTGACGAAGGAGATGGAGAACATGAATTAATAGAAACAATAAAAAATGAAATGAATTTTGAAAACTTAGTGTTTACTGAATATCAAGATGATAGTGGTGAATTCAAACTTCAAAAAGTAATTAATTGCCCCGAAATACAAGACACAGATAATTATGGAGATGCTGGACATCATGGTCCATTTTCTACTACGGAAGAAGTTGTTGATTACTTGAAAAAATTAAAGACTATTAATTTTGATGAACTTGATTTATATACTGATTCAATGGATTAATTTTTAATTAAATAATATTAAAAATTATAAATGCAAACATAATACGAGTCATTTACGATAATAATAAAACATTTTCTTAATCACTATAAAAATTTAAAATTATGCACAAATTATGTTTACACAGAATAAAGGCTCCATCTCCGGAATTTGCCTGCGAGAAAGCGAATGAATTATTAAATCCAAAGCCTCCAACGCCCAATTTCACAGGAAAAACAATTGAAAATATTAAAAAGACCAATCTATTTAAGGATGAATACGATAGTAACTTAGATGAATGTCTTGAAGGTATATGTAATACTGAAAGTGGGATGTGTGAATGGTTTATAGATGAGCTTATTGAAATGGATTGTGAAAATTCAGCTAAAGAGCTTGAAAACTTATATGGAGAGCTAATGGATAATACTTCACCGTATTTTTATTCTATTATTGGATGTTTAAGCAAAAATAATAAGAGATATATAAATGGAGACCCTACATATCATCGTTGGGATGTTTCTGATTATTCGATTGAAGGCCTAAACAAAAGCTATCAAAAAGAATTTGCAAACTTTAATGTTTTAAAAGATTTAAATGAGATTGGACCCGATGATAGTGATGACTCATTTTCTCTCTGTGAATTAAACTATGAAGAAGAAAAAGGGGAAACTTTTATTGTATTTTCTGATGTTAAGTTGTATTGAAATTCTATAATAATAAAATTTAATCACACACAAATATCAAGACTAAAAAACATGATAACTATGACAAAAAATGATAGAATAATAAATATTGTTTTCAACACAATAAGAATCAGACTTAATAAGTCTCAATTAAATTCATCCACCATAAATAATAATGGTATTTATTCTGTTGAACCTGATTTTAGAAGAAAAGAAAACTACTGGCATTTAGTTCTTATAAATAACAGGCAAAAGAAATTGTTTGTTTTTGAAATCCCTGAAAACCATAAAGTCTATGATGAATTATATAAAAGAACAGCTGAAGGTCGATATAGGTTACTTTTTGATTTAGATGACATGAGTTTTAGAGAAAGACTAAGTCATAAAAGCTTTTCTAAGTTCCTTGCGGGAACATGTGAATACAATGAAGACATTTTTTAATAAATAGTAAATTTTGAGTTTTTAACTTAAAACTTACAAACATAATACGAGGAATTTAAGATTATTAGAATAAAAAAGAATTATGGAAGATGATAAAGACGCTATTAAAACATATTACGAGAATGGTTCACTAGCACAAGAATATCAAATTAATAAACAAGAAGAGTTAAATGGTTACTTTAGAAAGTATCATGATAATGGACAACTAAAAGTTGAAATGAGTTTGACTAATGGAGTTCAAGACAATGGAGATGTTATTTCATATCATGATAATGGAACTAAAGCAAGAAAAGTAACTTTGGTAAATCATTTAATGAATGGACCTTATTACGAATGGTACAGAAATGGTCAATTAAAGACAGAAGGTATTTATAATGATAAAGTACCCAAAGTTCTTAAAGAATGGGATGAAAATGGGGTGAATTTGATTTCAAATATTAAAGAAGAAAGTAAAGAAAATATAGAATATAAAAAAGAAATTAACAAAAATAGATTACACAGAACTAATTTAGCTATTATTCAATGCATGATGACAGTACTTCAAACTGTTGAAAACGATAATGACTTTGCTGTAGGCGGTTTTTATTTAGATCATTTTATAAAAAACAAACTGAATATAACTAATGGTAAAGAGTATATTGACAATTTATCTCAGCTTATTGCAAACTCAGATTTTTCTCAGCAAATGAAAATACTTAAATTTTACGGATTAGATATGAAAGATTCAGAAAAAGTAAATCTTCTTTGTGAGTCGATTAGGATTAGATTGTTTGAAAAGAGATGGTCAATAACTAGTGAGAATTTAATTGAGACTTTTGCTTTGCAGATTAATTTCATTCCTTCAAAAATAGCGAAACTTCTTGCTATGGTAGATTCCTTAAAATTAGACAAGAATGGTTCAATTATGTCGTATTTAGATGTTTATAATTATGCTGAACTGTGTGATCAGAATGGTGATAATAAAGCAGCCTTAAAAAATTACCATGATTTTTTGACCATGGTTAACAATGATATTTTACTTTTTGGAGAAATTAATGATGATGGATTATATACTGAGTTTACAGAAAAATCAGTTAGAGGTGTGTCCCTTCATGGTGTTTATTTCAACATTGGTCAAATACATTACAATAAAAATAAATTATCTAAAGCATTGAGTTCATATCAAGAAGCTTTGTCAGTTAACCCTAATTTAAAGGAACCAATAATTTTTCATCAAATTGGAACTTGCATGTTTGAAAAAGGGGATCACACTAAATGTATTGAATTTTTTGATAAAGCAATTGAATTAAACGAAGAGGAAAGTTCCGATTCTTTATACATGAGAGGAATTGCATATATTTCCGAAAAGTGTGAATTACATAATTTTGAAAAAGGTAAGCAAGATTTAATCAGATATTTAGAATACAATCCATCTGACATCAAAGCAGTAAATTTACTTGAACAGTTAGAAGCCTTTGAAAATGATAAGGCGACTGAAGAGAACTCTGATAATTTAGAATAAAACTATACATATGGGAATATTTAATTTTTTTAAAAAAAAGAAAAATGCAAAAACAAAGAAGGTCTTTTATGACAATGGTAGTATAAAAGAAGAATTTCAAGTAAATGCAGATGGTGTGAATCATGGCTCTAATAAATTATATTACCCTAATCAGCAACTTCAAGTTCAAGTAAATTGGACAAATGGAATTCAGGATGATGGTGAGGTAATTTCTTACCACGATAATGGGGGAAAAGCAAGACAAGTAATACTTTTAAACAACAAGTTTACTGGTAATTTTTTTGAATGGTATAGTAATGGAAAAAACAAAAAACAAGGACATTATTTAGATGAAAAACAAATTATCTTAAAAGAATGGAATGAAAATGGAGAATTAATTGAAAAAGATGGTAATTTTAATACTAAGAGTAGTTTTAATGAAAGCGACAATGAGGAAGCAATTGCAGTACCTAACAAGAATAGGTTTAATAAAGAAACATCAAAATCATCTGAATCAGTTGATTTAAGTGGAGATCAAAAGATGCTTAATGTTGTCTATCCAAAATTAAAAGGAATAAACTTTAGTAAAGTTAAGTTTGGTGCTTCTGGTAATAGTGCTGCAGAATTCTTTGCTTCTGATATTGATGGAGACTGGCATTATGCGCAATCTCAAATGATAATGTTATTCAAAGCATTCTCCAAAAATAGAATTGAATCTGAGTTAAAATTATTACTTAATCAAAATGAAATAAATTTAGATGATAAAATAGAAAAAACAGAATTCTTTGCTGAACATTGGGATGGAGATGGGTTTAAGATAGAGCATCCTGTAATGGAAGGGATTGATATAATTATTATTACAAATGAAAATATGGTGCCTCAGAATTCTTTAACCTTACAAAAAACTGATTTAGCTCCTGAAGTTAAGCTTCCGACTGGCTATGAAAATATTGGGATTGAACATGTTTATGATGGTTCAAAGTTCCTAAAGGCAAATCAAGGACAGCTTTCATTAAATATTCCATTGTTGTTTGAAGATAATGATGATAGTTCTCATTATATTTTGATAGATGTGACTACTTTAACTGTTGCTAAAAGAATTATTGATAACATAATAGAAAATAATTATGGCAAACAGAATTTTAAAGAATTAGATGAGAAAGATGGTTGGCAATATACATATGCAAATAAGTTCTTTTCAATAGGATTCTTATCAAAATATAATTGTGTTAGAATAAATATGCTGCATAATCTTGTTAATATTGATGAGTATTTAGAGGGTGAAGTAAACAAAAAAGTAGAAGATAAGATTAAGATTATCAAAAAAGAGATTAACGAGAAATTAAATAAATTTAATAACAATACTATAATAGTAGCTATTGAGGAGTGGATTGAAGATTCAATTAACGCAAAGAATAAATATGGGCCAATCAACGATTGGGATGTAAGTAATGTTACAAATATGTGTGATTTGTTTTCAAGCGCTGAATCCTTTAATGAATCTTTAAACGATTGGGATGTAAGCAATGTTACAACAATGAAATGTATGTTTGAAGACGCCACAACTTTTAATCAACCTATTGGTAATTGGGATGTAAGTAATGTTATCGATATGGATCGTATGTTTTTAAGAGCTGAATCTTTTAATCAACCACTAAACAATTGGGATGTGTCTAATTTAAAATATATGGAAGATATGTTTTATAATGCTATTGCTTTTAATCAACCACGAAACAATTGGGATTTAAGAAATGTCATAGATGATAATTTTCCTGAATTTCTCGATGGGCAACTTAAATTTAGAGAAGGAGACTTTTTTTATGAGCGTTCCACTAATAAGAAGTTTTATTTGAATAATGTTGAGGGGTCAGTTTATGAATATATTACTGTGGTAAAATATTTATTTGACTACGGAGTCCCTCTTGATAATATGGATATTAGGAAGTCAAATTTTCAAAAAGCTATTCTCTGGCTAAAAGAAAATAACCCTGATGCTTATAGGGGCTTATTAGACCCCCCTAAACTGTAATTACTAAAAATAAAACTATACATATGGGAATATTTGATTTTTTTAAGAGTAATAAGAAGGATAAACAAGATAGATTATACAAAACCTATCATGAAAACGGACAATTAGAATTTGAAGGAAATGTCAAAGAGGGTAAACCTGAAGGTTTATGGAAACGCTATTATGAAAACGGACAATTAAAACAAGAAGGAAATTATAAAGACGGTAAACGTGAAGGGTTATGGAAATTCTATCATGAAAACGGACAATTATCCTCAGAAGGAAGTTTAAAAGACGAAAAATATGAAGGGTTATGGAAATTCTATCATGAAAACGGTCAATTAAACTCAGAAGGAAATTTTAAAGACGGTAGTCAAGGTTTATGGAAATTCTATCATGAAAACGGACAATTAAAGGAAGAAGGAAATTTTAAAGACGGTGAACGAGAAGGGTTATGGAAAGAATATGATGAAAACGGACAATTAAAGGAAGAAGGAAGTTTCAAAGATGGAGAGAAGTTATAGAATATCAAGTAAGATACAAGTTTAATGAAATGGTCAAATACTCACATTGATCAAGTAATAATCCTATTAGATAGCGGAGAAATTGTTCATTATTGGTCTGATAATAAGAATGAGGTTATTGTAAAATAAATATAAACAAGTTGCTAATACAGAAAAAACACAAGAACCTTAAACCACAAAAAAACAAAACAAGATAAAAAATGGAAAAAATGAAATTTAATATTAATGAACTTGGACTTAAGAATATCTCTTTTTCTGATTTTATTAGGCGGATACAACGAAGAAGAAAATGATTAATATAAAATATCTAAAAATTTAAAAACATGACATTAAACGAATTAGGTTCAAAGCTGAATGAAATGTATACTAATGCACCAAAAGGAGATTCTGTTGCTATGATACATTTATTTGGAATTAAATATGCGAATGTGATAAAGGAAAGTAATTACTCAAAAAAAGACATAATTACTCAATCTGGTATTTCTACATCTTATTTGACAGAACTGTCAAAGGGTATAAAGTTATCTAACTATGTAATTATTAAAAAATAATTTAAAGTAATAATATGAGTATGATAATTTGGTATTTAATGGTATTGCCAATATCATTTGGATTTCATTGCTTTATTATTGAAGGAGATTGGAAAAAAAGAAAAGACTATTTTGGATTGTGGATACTTGCCACTATAGTCTGGTTGTCTTATTTTATTTATATTTAATAAATTTTGAGCTTCTAATTTAAATTTTACAAACGTAATATTTGTTTCGTATGATAATAATAAAAAAATAATTTTAATTAATTATAAATCAAACTTGAAAATAGAAATAGGAGAGTCGTTAACATCTAGTTATCTTAACCATACCCAAAATAGTTCGACTTCACTCCCCTTGACTCCACTAGTTTTTATTGCTAAGTCGAACTCCGAAAATAAACCTACCTCCCCAATAGTAAGGGTCGTTTATATCATCTGTTTTAACAAATTTTCCCCAATTTGGAGAATGTAAAAACTTATTATTTCCAAGATATATTGATATATGATTTACCAGTGTTCTGGTTCTGGGATGACTAAAACATACAAGATCTCCAGGTTTTAGAAAGTTTTTATTAGCTATTAACTTGCCTGAAGCTGCATAATTTTGAGCATTTAATCTTTTATTAATTCCGTTAGATTGAAGTCCTCTGTAAATAAGACCTGAACAATCTATTCCACTCCGATTATTATTATTTCCGTAGGGAGCACCTAAATAACTTTTCGCGGTATTGATAAATTTGTTTACATCGTTAATGTAGATCCTTTGATTATTTATTTTTTTAAATTCTATCCAAGAATTAAGCTTGTTCATTTTTCTTAATCTAGACTCAATAATTTGTTCGGAGGATACACTTGTATTTGGACTTTTTTCGCCATTTCCAGTGGTAAAAGAAAAAAGATTATCACAATCTCTTGCTTTACCTAATTCATTATATGGTACTAGGCCAATAAAGTATTGTGTGTTAAGTTTTAAGTCATCTATGGAATATGAAGTAACATACCCTATATCTAAATTATTGATGGGAATATCATTTTTATTTTTCACATAATCTAATTGACCATTAGAAATTGAAGCAATAGAGAAATAATATCCTCTAGGATAACCTGAACCATGTCTCCATGTTATCCTTGTAGGATCAATTTTTATGTCTTTATCTCCATTATTAGGTGATGTGATAGTGTAATCACAATTGGGAAGATTAGTTACTTTCTTTATTTTTTTAGCAACTTTTTGTGCCTTGGATTGGCTATTACTTACATTTTTTGATAAATAAGAGCTAGAAACCCATCCTCTTTTATCTGCTTCGATATCCCTGACAAATGTCCAACCTCCTTTTACCTGAAGAATCTCAACTATTTTCCCTCTTTTAATTATACGAAGACTTTTTGCCCATCTTCCTGCGTCTTTTCTTGAATTTACATCGGTATTAAGTATTGCTATATTTCTTTTAATGAATCTATCTGAAACCCATCCTGTTTTATTTGCTTCGATATCCCTAACAAATGTCCAACCTCCTTTTACCTGCAGAATCTCAACTATTTTCCCTCTTTTAATTACACGAAGAGTTTTTGCCCATCTGCCTGCGTCTTGTCTTGAATTTACATCGGTTCTCATTAGGCCATAAGATTGACAAAAGGACAATGAACTTAAACAACAAAATAAGATTATAAATATTTTTTTCATTTAATTAAAAATTCTTGTTCCATAAAAGAATTTCTGACTCCAATAATAAGGATCGTCAATGCTCTTAATAATTACTCCTTTTGAAGAAGTAGAAGTTATAAACTTTTCTTTACCAGTATATATACCAACAGAAGTTATTATTCTATCAACTTCATAAGTATCAAAGAAAAAAACTAAATCACCTCTTTTTAAGTCTTTTGGTTCAATAATTATTTCACCAAATCGAGCCATTTCTTGGGCTATTCTTGGAAATTCTGTAGAAGAATTATTTTTTATAGAGATAAAGACCAACCCAGAAGCATCTATATAATCTTTATCTATGCCTCCAATTTTATTTGGAGTTCCTAGAAAGGATTTTGCAGTGGATATAACATCTTCTGTAATATCTCTTTTGAATTCAATTTCTTTAGCTGTATTATTTAGATCAAATTTCTTGTATTTTTCAATCAAGACCGAATTATTTTTAATTTTATCAGATAAAATTTTATCAATATTATCTAAACTAAACAAATAAAAAAGAAAACATATAGGTAAAAAAATAAACCCAATTTTTAAGTATTTTGATAATTTCATTAAAGCTTTAATTAGTTAATAAACAAACTTAATTAAAATTAAATTAATATTGTTAAATCTTCCCCAAAATAGTTCGATTTCACTCCCCTCTGCTCCTGGGCATTATTCCCAAAATAAATTTTATTTTTGGGAATATTTTTTTCATTAAATTTATAATAATCAATGAGATTATACGTTTTAATGAGATAATACATTTTCGAAGTATATTTTTTTATTT
>Ga0209830_10000730_pt1 | contig 32172 bp, 26 predicted proteins | sample ArcticOcean_MG_C_12_FD_187439 | JGI IMG/M metagenome (GOLD analysis project Ga0209830, IMG submission 187439) | Marine microbial communities from western Arctic Ocean - ArcticOcean_MG_CB8_130 (SPAdes) (version 2) | ecosystem: Environmental > Aquatic > Marine > Oceanic | place: Arctic Ocean...
CATAGTCATTGGTATAGTATATAAATCTACTTTAATTTTTGCAGATATAATTAATAAAATACTGCAAATTATAATGGTAAAAGTTGAAGTTAAGATTGAAAATTTATCTTTACTATTTCCTTTAAGAGTAAAACTTTCAATCCATGTTGTTGCTAAACCATTATTATTAAGCATAAAATGTCCTTCAATTTAATAAGTGAGATATTTATATTAAAATCTTTTATATAAATATGATAATATATAAAAGTAAATTATTATAACATATATTAATTTTTTTTGAAAAATATTTTTTAAGGTTACTATGGAAGAATTAGATGATGTCATAACACCATTATCACTATGGTTAAGAGAGAATAAAAAAGTAGCATTAGCGACTGTTATTTCAACTTGGGGAAGTGCTCCCAGACCTGTCGGCGGTCAAATGGCCATTAATATAAATGGAGAAATTATTGGATCTGTTTCAGGAGGTTGCATTGAAGGCAGTGTAATTGCAGAAGGAATTAAATGTCTGTCAGATGGTAAAACTAGAATAAGAGATTATGGTATCACTAACGATATGGCTTGGGAATTAGGACTAGCTTGTGGAGGTGAACTCAAAATATTAATTCAACCACTAAATATCCAAGATGAAATTATATACTCTATAGTTAAGTTTATTGAAAATAGAGATATAGCCAAGTTAGAAATAGACTGTTCTAATGGTAAAAGAGTAATTAATAATTCTATAATAAATAATACTAGTCATTATGATCCTTCTATAAATAAATTTATTCATATTTTTTCACCTAAACCTAGACTGTTTATTATTGGTGCAGTTCATATTGCACAGGCTTTAGTGTCTTTGGCAACAATTGCTAACTATGATATTACTCTAATTGATCCTAGAGAACATTTTGCAACTCAAAAAAGATTTCCAAACTGTAAAATTATTAATGAATGGCCTGATACAGCCCTTTCTAATTTTAAACTTGATAAAAGCACTCATATAGTAACTTTAACACACGACCCTAAAATTGACGATCCAGCAATCATCACTGCTTTAAAAAGTAATGTTGGTTATATAGGATCACTAGGAAGTAAAAAAACACATTATAATAGATGTGAAAGATTGAAACTTTTAGATTTTAGCGAAGTTGAATTGTCTAAAATACATGCTCCAATAGGCTTAGATATTAAATCAAAGACACCTGCTGAAATTGCAATATCAATATTAGCTGAATTAACAAATTTTAGACGTACAGCCTAACATGAATGAAAAAAGCTATGAACATTCTGTTAAAAAAATTGTATTAGCTGCTGGCCTAAGTAAACGTTATGGAAGTGAAAATAAATTATCAGCATTAATTAATGGTAAATCTATAATTAATCACACAATCGACAATTTACTTAAAACCTTTAGCTATAAAGATATAATAGTTGTTTTAGGACATGATTATGAAAATATAATAAATTTAATTAACAACTCTAAAATTAGCTTTATAAAAAATAAAATCTATAAAAATGGAATAGGATCATCAATATCAACTGGAATGCAAAAAATAGATCTTAATACTATTGGCGTAATGATAATACCAGGAGACATGCCTTTTATAGAAAAAGAGGATTTAATTAAAATACAAAATAAGTTTTTTGAACTAGATTGTAAAAAAGTTATTTGTCCAAAATATAATAACATTCCCGGAAACCCAGTTCTTTTACCCAAAAGTCATTTTAATATTCTAAAAAAACTAAACGGTGACAATGGAGCTAAGCCTTTTATCAAAGATAAAGACATAAGTTTTATAGAAACAAATTATGGAACATTTTTTGATGTTGATACAGTTGAAAGCTTGAATAAAGCCAATCAATATAAATAAAAAAATTATTTATTTAAGAAGCCATTCTCGCTGCTTTTTTTCTTTCATGTTCTTTTAAGTAACGTTTTCTTATTCTAAGACTGTCTGGAGTAACTTCTACCAATTCATCATTATTAATAAATTCTAAAGCAAATTCTAATGTCACATTAATTGGAGTAGTAAGACTTACAGCCTCATCTGTCCCTGAAGCTCTAATGTTAGTAAGTTGTTTTCCTTTAAGAGGATTAACTACTAAATCATTATTTCTGCTATGAATACCTATAATCATACCTTCATAAACATCAATACCTGCTTCAATAATCATTTTGCCTCTATCTTGAAGATTAAATAAAGCATATGGCAGAGCCTTACCTTGTCCTATTGATATTAATGCTCCATTTCTTCTACCTGTATGTAAACCTTGAACAATTGGTCCATATTTATCAAATGAATGATATAAAAGACCTGACCCTGAAGTTAACGTTAAAAACTCTGCTCTAAAGCCTATCAACCCTCTACTAGGCATACTATAATCTAAACGTACCCTTCCTTTTCCATCAGGGACCATGTCTGACAATTGAGCTTTTCTTTCACCCATTTTTTCCATAATTTTACCTTGATGTATTTCTTCTACATCAATAGTTACACTTTCATATGGTTCCTGTTTTATTCCATCTATAACTTTAGTAATTACTTCTGGTGAAGCAACCCCCATTTCAAAACCTTCTCTTCTCATATTCTCAATTAGAATTGATAAATGAAGCTCTCCACGTCCAGAAATTCTAAATTTATCAGGGTTATCAGTATCTTCTACTCTAAGTGCAACGTTAGTTTTTAGCTCTTGCTGCAAACGATCTCTAATTGACCTACTTGTAACTAGTTTACCTTCTTGTCCAGCAAAAGGACTATCATTTACTTGTATAACCATACTTATAGTAGGTTCATCTACAGATAATTTTTCAAGAATTTCAAGTTTACCTTGCTCGCATATAGTGTCTGAAATCTTAAGTTCACCTAAACCACTAATGGCAACAATATCACCTGCACTTGCTTCATCAACCTCCTGTTTATCAAGGCCATGAAAGTTCATGATTTGCAAAACTTTTCCTTGGCGAACTGTCCCGTCAACACTACCAATGGTAACAGGCTGTCCTTTTTTAACTTGCCCTCTTCTAATTCTTCCTGTGCCAATCAGACCAACGTAGCTGGAATAACTAAGAGCAGAGACTTGAATTTGCAAATCTCCATCTGGATCAACCTTTGGATAAGCTACATTATTGATTATAGTTTCAAATATTGTATCCATATTATCTGTTTTATTTGCCAAATCCTCTGTAGCCCATCCTTGTATTGCCGAAGCATAAACAACTGGAAAATCTAATTGATATTCATCTGCACCTAATCTATCGAAAAGATCAAATGTTTGATCTAGTACCCAATCCGGCCTTGCTCCATCTCTATCTACTTTATTTATAACTACAATGGGACGTAATCCTGCCTGAAGGGCTTTTTTTGTTACGAATCCAGTTTGAGGCATTGGACCATCTACAGCGTCTACTAATAATAAAACTGAATCAACCATAGATAAAACTCTTTCAACTTCTCCTCCAAAATCAGCATGACCTGGTGTGTCTACAATATTAATTCTATATTCTTTCCACTTAAGTCCAGTATTTTTGGATAGAATTGTGATACCTCGCTCTTTTTCCAAATCATTGGAATCCATAACTCTTTCTACTGTTTGTGAGTGAGCAGCAAACGTACCAGATTGTTGCAACAACATATCTACTAATGTAGTCTTACCATGATCCACATGAGCAACTATTGCTATATTTCTTATTAATTTAATTCTATCTGCTAATGTTAAGTTATTGCTCATTGTAAACTCTATTATTTTAATTGATTACTTTATATATAAAAAAGCCTATATAGCTCTTTATTAGACGTTTTGTCACTAAATAAAAATTTAGTGGAAGTACAAAACATAATTTATATTATATTTTTAAACAAATGCGTCTTCATCTTCAGTTGAAATAGGCTTTATTTTCTGAGTTTTAAGGGCTAAAGCCAATAATGGCGGAACCATTAATAATGTTAATAACGCCGAAGTAGCTAATCCTCCAAAAACGACCGTACCAATACCTCTATAAAGCTCTGATCCAGAACCTGGAAATATCACTAAGGGTATTAAACCAAATAAACTAGTTAAAGTTGACATAAAAATTGGTCTAATTCGATTTCTAGTAGCTTCAGTAATTGCATTAGAAATTTTCATGCTCTCATATCTGATATGCCATAAAGTTTGTTCAACCATTAAAATAGAATTATTTACAACAATACCTGCCAATATTATAAAACCTAACATAGTAAGCATATCTAAAGGTTGTGGGGAAAATTTATTTAAAATAACTAGCCCTAAGACTCCCCCAGCACCAGCAACAGGAACGGTTATCATAATTACCAAAGGAAGTATAAAAGAACGCATTAAAACAGTAAGCAATAGAAAAATAACAAATAAAGCTATTAGTACATTTTGTTTCATTGCAATCCAAGTTCGCTCTAATTCACTTGCAGCACCAGATAGATTTACAGAAACACCTTCAGGTATGTCCTTTTCTATAGGATCAATAACTGAATTTTTAAGCTTTAATATAGCATCCTCTAGAGAAATACTTTCATGAGGCCTAAGTTGTAATGTTAGCACTCTTCTTCCTGATAACCTTTTAATCTGTTCAGGCATCCCTAATAACTTTATTTCTGCAACTTGAGATAGCCTGACTAATTCACCTGTTTTAGTAACTATAGGTAAATCCTTTAAATCATCTATTTTATTTGAGTTAGCCTTATTAGACGTTAAAACTAACTCTATCAACCTACCTTGAAAAGGAATTTCAGAAACTCTTATACCATCATTATACACATCTAATGATTGAGCAAAATCTTTAGCCGTCATTCCTACATTTGCCAGCTTTTCAGGAATTGGCTCTATCATTACTTGTGGAGTACCAGAACCCATTTGAGGCACAGATCGCACTTGATGGCCATTTTTTGGAGGAAACTGATATCTAATAGCTCTCATTATTTTCTGAGCAGTTGGTTGAATTTGATCTAAAGATGAACCAGTTATTTCTACTTTTATTACTCTTGCTCCTCCTACGGATCTGCCAAACAAAGAAGCTTGTTGAGCAAAAGCTCTTGCACCTGGTTGAGATCTGATAGGCTTAGTAAGTACCGGAAGTATTTCTCTTACTCTATCAGGATTTTCGGTTGCAGCTCCAGCAAAGGCTCCACCTGAATAAGCTACAAAGAAAAACCTTGCAATTTTGGGCTTTCCATAATCACCATCCTCCTTAGCTTCCCAGAGAGGTCTTGCAGCATTTTCCATTGCCCTAGCAATATCAATTGTTGCTTCCTTATTATAACCTGGAGGCACCATAATTCTTGCAAAAACAAAATTTCTATTCCCATCAGGCAAATAGTCTAATGGAGGAAGGAAAACAAAAATAATTACGCCAGCTATTATAATTAAACTCAAAACTACACCTAAGCCATACCTTAGTGAGTTTGTTGCCCAAAAAGCATAGTTATGTATTGCTTTTGCAAACATAGACGCAAATGTATCTATATATTTTATTGAACGAGTTTTTTTAAATTCATCTTTTGATCCACTTAGTACCTTAGCTGCAACAGTTGGAATTAATGTTACGGAGATAAATACAGAAATTAATACAGAAACTGAAATTGCTATCCCAATATCTCTGAACAATTGTCCTATAGGTAGATCTAATAACAAAATTGGAATAAAAACTACTACAGTGGTTAAAGCAGAACCAAGAATAGGAGCCCAAACTTGCCTAGAACCATTATAAGCAGCCTTTAAAGATGACATTCCTGCTTCTCTTAATCTATATATATTCTCTTGACTAACAATTGATGCATCAACAACCATTCCTACTGCGAAAGCAAGACCTGCAAGTGAAATTACATTTACTGAAAGACCTAACCCAGCTATGACTACAAAAGTACCTATAACAGAAACTGGTATTGCTAGCATTATAATAAAAGCTGGGCGAAAACTTCTTAAGAAAAGCATAAGAACAAATATAGCTAATATTCCTCCAATAACTATATTTTGCTTAACTAAGGCAATAGCTGAATTTATATAAACAGTTTCATCATATACATTCTTTAAGACAAGCCCATTATCAGCAAGAATTCCATTGTTTAATTTTTCTATTTCTTTTTTTAGATCTTTTACAATAGCCACGACGTTTGAACCTGGCTCTCTAATTACTGAAAAGGTTATAGCGTCTTGACCATTCATTCTTCTAAAGCTAGTTGGCTTTTTGTAAGACATATAAATTTTTGCAACATCTTCTAATTTTACTGTTATAGGCCTACCATCTGGACCTGTTTCTGAGCGTAAAATAATATTTCTTGCTGTATCGGGAGTATATGCAATAGCTTCTGCACGAAGAGCATAAGTTCTTTTGCCTTCAATTATTTCTCCTGCTGTCACTTGAGCTGAACTAGCTTTTAATGATTCTAAAACAGATGGTATTGAAATAGAGAATTCAGCAAGCTTTTGAGCATCTACAGCTACCCTTAATTCTTTCTTTTCCCCTCCACGAAATGTAATTTCAGATACACCTTCAATACGTGATAATTTTTCTATAATTTCAAATTCTACAAAATCTCCTAAACTTCCTAAATTATCTATTTTAGAATTTGGCAATTTAACCATCGCCAGACGGGATATAGGACTATCATCAGAATTTGAAGTCCTGACTATAGGACGTTTTGCTTCAGCTGGCAAACCATCGATTGATGCGACTTTACTTAAAAGTTGAATAAGAGCAATATCCATATCATGACCAACAGCATAAGTAAGCGTTACTCTAGCAGACCCAAATCTACTATCAGACTCCGCCTTTTCAACACCTGTCAAAGATGTAACCGCCAATTCAAGCCTTGTAACAATTTCTCTTTCTACATCTTCTGGAGAAGCGCCCGGCCAAGATACTCTTACTTGTAGAACTGGTTTTTCAATATCTGGTGTCATTTGAATTGGAATCTGACGAAGAGAAACTATTCCAAAGGCAATAATTAAAAATACAAATGCTGCTACTGCAATAGGTTGTTTGATAGCTAATTTAATTAAATTATTCATAAGTTGTTATCTCAAATTATAAAAATTAATTTTTATTTTTTTTAACAATATTTTTATTATTTTTTATCTTAATTATCTGATTCGGCCTAAGACTTTCATTTCCTTTTATAACAACTAATTCTCCTTCATTAAGACCTTTTAGAATTTCAATTTTATTTCCAATTGATACTCCTATTCTGACAAACTTTTGCTTTGCCACACCTTGTTCAAAAACATAAACAATTTGATTTACACCGCTCGAAATTAAAGCATCCTTATGAATTAACAAACGAGGAGAACTATCTCCTAAAGGAATTTGAAGCAAAAATCTTGTTCCAGAAATATTTAAGGCTTTAGGCAGAGGGTTGACAAGAGCCACTCTTGCTTTTCTTGTTCCAGTCCTTATATTTTCTATATTTACTATCCCTCTTATTGTCCCATCAAAAACACTTTTATTATTTGATATTATTACCTTACTTCCAAGTATAACTTCAGCGGCTGCTTCAGCTCTTAAATCAGTTTCAATCTCTTTGAAACCATCTGCCAAAATAGAGATTAAAATTTTTCCCTTTTGTATTATAGCCCCTGTTTGGACATCTAAAGAAATTATATTCCCATCAACGGGTGATAAAATTTTAGAAAAATTCAAATCATCTCTGGCCTTTTCTAATGAAATCTCAAGCTTTTTTATATTATACTCTCTTTGAGCAATTTGTTGTTTATTTTGTAAGACCAAAATATTAACTGAATCAAGATTATCTTGAGTTATAATATTTTTATTTTTTAAATCTTTAGCATTTTTTTCTTTAGCAACTCTAAGCTCAAGTTGTTCTTTTAGAAGAGCTAGCATTCTATTTTCTAGCAATAACTCAGAGGTTATTTGTTTTATATTTCTATGAATATCTTTAGATTCTAGTGTTACTAACAAGTCATTTTTATTTACATTATCTCCAATTTGAAAATGTACTTTTAAAACTTCTTGATTAACTTTGGCAGAAACAATTATTGGATCTAATGCAACCAATCTTCCAATAGTTTCTGTAGTTTCAGCAATATTTATAAATTCAACTTCTTGAACTTCTACCAAAGAAGCTCTTTTTGATCGATCCTTAGATACAGACTGTGCTGACAATGATGAAGAAATAAGAAAGCTAAAAATAATTAAAAATGAATAATAAATTTTCATAATATTTTTTCCAAATCTATTGATTTAAAATATAATTAAACTCTAATAACACAAACTTTTAGAAATCAAGTTTTTAAATTCAAAAATAAATTTTTATAAATGTAAATAAAATAATTTATATTTGAGGGCCTGATGTCAGCAAATTAATACCTTCTTGATTATCACAGAACTTTTCAAAATTTTTGATAAATAACTGAGCTAATTCTTTTGCTTTAATTTCCCATTCTTTCTGCGAACTCCATGTATTACTTGGGTTCAATAATTCAGAAGGAACATTTTTAACGTTTAAAGGAATATCAAGATTAAAAATAGGAATTTTTTGTGTTTCAACATCGTCTAATTCATCATTTAAAATTGCATCTATTATCAACCGCGTATTTTTTAATGATATTCGTTCACCTTTACCATTCCAACCTGTGTTAACTAAAAAAGCTTTTGCATTAACTGCTTTCATTCTTTTTGATAAGACATTTGAGTATTCTGTTGGATGTAACATTAAAAAAGCAGCGCCATAACAAGCTGAAAATGCTGGCTGCGGTTCTGTTACTCCCCTTTCCGTTCCAGCTAACTTTGCTGTAAATCCAGATAGAAAATGATATTCAGCTTGGTTATATGATAACTTGGAAACAGCAGGTAATATCCCAAAAGCATCAGCAGTTAAAAATATAACTTTTGATGCATGATTTCCTTTTGATACTGGCTTAACTATATTATCAATATGATATATTGGATATGAAACTCTTGTATTTTGAGTAATAAAAACATCAGTATAATCAACAACGCCTTTAGAATTGACTGTTACGTTTTCCAATAAAGCATCTCTTTTTATTGCTTTAAATATTCCAGGTTCTTTATTTATATCCAGATCAATTGTCTTGGCATAACAACCGCCCTCATAATTAAATACGCCTTCATCATCCCATCCATGCTCATCATCACCTATTAACTGTCTTTGTGGATCTGTAGATAAAGTTGTTTTTCCGGTACCTGACAATCCAAAAAATAAAGCAACTGATCCGTCTGAGCCTTTATTAGCAGAACAATGCATTGAGGCTATATCTTTTTGCGGTAGAAGATAATTCATCACGGAAAACATTCCTTTTTTCATCTCTCCGCCATACCATGTACCACCAATGATTTGCATTTTATCTGTTAAATTAAAAGCAATAAAGGTTTCAGAATTTAAGCCATTTTTAATATAATCTTCATTTTTTACCTTAGAGCCATTTAATACATGAAAATCTGGAATAAAATCTTTTAATTCCTCATCAGATGGTCTTATAAACATATTTTTTACAAAATGAGCCTGCCAAGCCACTTCCATAACAAACCTTACTTTCAAACGAGTGTCCTGGTTTGCACCACAAAATGCATCAACTACATATAATTTTTTATTAGAAAGTTGATTTGTTACTTTGCCTTTAAGTTCTTTCCAAATATTTATATCTATAGGTTTATTATCATTTTTTGATATTTCATTTGTCCACCATAATTTATCTTTAGTTGTTTGGTCTTTGACAATATATTTATCTTTAGGGGATCGCCCAGTATAGATGCCTGTCATAACGTTAACAGCTCCAAACTCAGTATCTTGGACTTTTTCAAAACCAGTTAATTGTATATCTTGCTCTTCATTATAAAGTAATTGGTATGAAGGATTATATATAATCTCGTTTATATCTATAATTCCTACTTCTGATAATTGTTTCTTTAGCTTTAGATTCATTTAATTTTCCAATTAAAATATTTATAATGTTGAAATTTTACTTAGTGAATAGAAATTAAATAAAATGGTCAATATTTAAAATGTAATTTATATTATATAATAATATAATTTCAATAGTAATTTTAAATTATTCTTCATATATTAATCTTTCAATCACAAATTAATATTTTATAAAATAAAGTTTTTTATATTTAATGGAATTAGTCATAAGTAAATGAAAAATCAAATCACAATAATAGGTGGCGGCTTAGCTGGCTGGGCAACTGCATCGGCATTTATCGATAATGGTTTTTATGTTAATTTATTTGAAGGAAGTACCCAAAATTTTGGTTCACAGCAAATTTCACCAAATGGCTGGACTTACTTATCACAATTATTAGATATTAAAAAAGCTAAGCCTTTATTAGAAAATTTTAATGTAATTAAAATCAAATCAATTAACCTAAAGCAAGAGTTAAATTTATTATGTTCATATAATGTAAATACTGAGCTAGGACAATACGGTTCTATAGAGAGATCTGGTATAATTAACCTTTTAAAAGAAAAAGTTCAAAAAACTAATTTAATTAAAATCAATAAATCAAATGTAAAATATATAATTCAAGATAATGAATTAAATAAAATATTAGATGATAAAGGGAATTTAATTACATCTAAGTTTATAATAGGGGCAGATGGGGTGCTTGGGATAACTAAGAAGTTTGTTTGTGGCTCTAACAATAGCATCAAATTTAAACAAGTATACAGATCTATCTCATATAAAGATAAACCTTATAAACTTACAAAAAGCATAATGCAGGTTATATTTACTCAAGATGGTCATTTTGTAATTTACCCAACTATTATTAAATCCAAAAAAGCTACAAATTACGTTTTCATTCCCAATGAAGAAGGTCTTATACCTCCAGTAATATATAACAAAACACTTAAACTATTAATTCCTGAAGATATTGAATGGCAATCACTTTCAACAATAAAAAATAAAGGTGAATACTCTAATATTCATAGTAACGGTGTATTACTAGTTGGAGAAGCATCTATACCAACATCTCCCCATCTTGCTCAAGCAGGTAATCAAGTTCTTGAAGATGCAGCATTTATTAAAAGAACATTAATTGAACATAAAGATATAGAGAAAATGATATTTTCATTTATACAAAACAGATATGAACAAAAAAAATACATTGCTCAAAAATCTTCTCTAATAGGTAAAGTTTTAGGTTCAAATAATATAATTGGTAACTTTCGAAATACAATGATTAAATCAATAGGGCCTTCAATCTTAGAAGACATATTAAATCCAATATGGAATATAGAAGATGCTAAATAAGAGACATTCATTTTTTAAGAAATTTATTTTATCATTTATTATAATTTATGGAATAAACATGAAAAACAAAGCTTTTCCTAATGCTCACGAATTTAATTTTACATCCATACAAGGTGAAACAATAAAGTTAAAAAATTATTACGGAAAACCAATACTAATTGTTAACACGGCTTCACTTTGTGGATTTACAAATCAGTATAATGATCTTGAAGAATTAAATACAAAATATGGAAAAAGTAATTTAATTATTATAGGTGTTCCTTCTAATGATTTTGGTTCTCAGGAATATAAATCAAATGAAAAAGTTAACGATTTTTGTAAAACAAACTTCAATATAACTTTTTTATTAACAGAAATCACACGTATTAAAGGTAAAGATGGGCATCCTTTTTTTAAATGGGCATCAAATCAATCAGGACTTCTATCTTTTCCCAAATGGAATTTTTATAAGTATTTAATTAATAAAGAAGGCGAGGTCCACTCTTGGTACTCGAGTGTAACAAAACCAAAATCCAAAAAAATTACAAATGCTATTGATTTTGTAATTTCCTCTAAATAAAAAGCCGCCAAAAGGCGGCTTAATAATTAAGTTAAATATAAAATTTACTCTCTATTACCTAAAAACATTAGCAAAAACTGAAACATCAATATAAAATCTAAATATAGAGTTAAAGCTCCCATAACTGTTTTTTTTCCAGATATCTCCATATCATCGCCAGCTAAATACATGTTTTTAATCTTTTGTGTGTCATAAGCTGTTAGACCAGCAAAAATCAAAACTCCTAAAATTGATATGATAAAAGCCAGACCTTCAGAGCCTAAAAAGATATTAACTATTGAAGCAATCATTATTCCAAACACACCCATAATCAAAAAAGATCCAAATGCTGATAAATTTTTCTTTGTAGTGTATCCATATATAGACAATGAAGCAAATGCAGCTGAAGTGATGAAAAACACTCTAATTACTGATTCTCCTGTATAAACAAGTAAAAGAGATGACAAAGATAGCCCCATTAAGCCAGCATATATGTAAAACATATTTCTAGCTTTTCCTGCAGACATATTATTTAATCTTGCTGATATATAGAAAACCATTCCTAATGGAGCTAACATTATAACCCACTTTAATGGGCTTAAGAAAAACAACTCTCCAATTGGTGTTAAAGCACCATTAGATATTGCAAGAAAGTTTAAACCCATAGCCATTAATCCAGTAAATGCTAGAGCTGTCGTCATATGATTGTATACCCCGAGCATGTAAGCTCTCAAGCCAACATCTATCTGAGTTGCTTGTGCATTTGCACCTGACATAAAACGATTATTATTCATAATTTTTTCCTTTAAATCAATTGTTGATAACATCAATATTTATTTAATATAATACTTAATTTATATCAAAGCAATAGTTTCACAAAAATTTAATCTATATTAAACTTATTTTATTTATTAAATTGAATAGATAGGAGTTAGTTTATTTAGATTAGATTTTCTTATTTTTTCAGAAGAAGACTTTAATTGCCCACAAGCTGCATAAATATCTTTACCTCGAGGGGTTCTAATTGGAGAAGCGTATCCTGCATCCATTAATATTGATGCAAATACATCAATATTTTTTTTAGTTGAAGTTTCAAATAAGGAACCTGGCCAAGGATTAAATGGAATTAGATTAACTTTAGAAGGTATGCCTTTAATTAAATTGATTAACCCTAAAGCATCTTCTTGACTATCATTAACACCCTTTAACATAACATATTCCCATGTAATTCTTCTTGAGTTAGATAAGGGAGGATAATTCCGACAAGCTTCAATTAGAGCTTTTAGATTATATTTTTTATTTATAGGCACTAATTGATCTCTCAGCTGATCATTAACTGCATGAAGTGAAATAGCTAAATTAACACCTAATTCTTCTCCAGCTTCTCTTATTTTAGGTATTATACCTGATGTAGAAAGAGTAATTCTTCTTCGTGATAAAGATATCCCATCATCTGACATCATCACTTTTATAGCTTTACTAACTTCATTATAATTTAAAAGAGGCTCTCCCATTCCCATCATTACTATATTAGTAACTTTTCTGTCATTTTTACCTGAAGGCCAATCTTTTAGATGATCCATAACTAACATAAGTTGACCAATAATTTCGTTAGATGTTAAGTTTCTAACTAATGCTTGAGTGCCTGTATGACAAAAGGTACAATTTAAAGTACACCCTACCTGACTAGACAAACAAACAGTTCCTCTATCTTCTTGAGGAATAAAAACAGTTTCAACTTCTGACCCATCTGACAATTTAAGTAACCACTTAATAGTACCATCTGAGCTCTTTTGTATTTCTGAAATATCTAGGCGTGATATATATGCTATTTCAGACAAGGCATCTCTTGTTCCTTTTGCTATATTAGTCATATCATTGAATTTGTTAAGACCAAAACAATACATCCATCTCCAGATTTGCGTTGCTCTAAATTTTGGAAGATTATTTAAAATACAAAATTCTTGTAACTCTTCTATACTTAAATTTAGAAGATCCTGTTTTGACATTATTATTATCTTTCTTAAATATTATGCATTAAGAACATTGTTTATCAATAACGCGTAATACTTTTGTAAAACCAGATAATGAATAAGTGTCGACAACTGTATTGCCCGGAGAAGATTTCCCACTAATAATTAGTTTTTTACCTTTTCTCATAGATTGGACTAACAACCTATCTACCTTTGAGCTTTCTGACCATGCTCTATCATCAACAGGGAACAGTTTAGTTTTTTTATTATCAACGTCAAAAATTACATCATTATTGTTTTTAAAGTTAAAGCCTGCTTTTACAGAAACTTCATGACTACTGCCACCTTTTATGTTTGTAACAAAAACATAAGCCTTACCTCGATTATCTCTATCAAATTTTCCAACAGTATTAATTGGCTCAGAGGTCATAAAACATGTTTTATTATTATTAATTTCAGACACATAAGCTTTCCAAAACTTATGTGTCTCTAATAGCTGTGTTTTAGCAAAAGAATTACAAGATAAAATAGAAGAAAAAATAATGGATAATAATATTATATTTTTTTTAGATTTTATCACTTTAGCATTCTCATGATTAACATATTTTTATTACAAATTTAAAATCTAATACAATTAATTCTATTAACTTTTTTGTTAAAATATTAATTTATCATCGATTAAATAACGTAACAAAAAAAGATCATTGTGACAACTGTTAAGGACAAGATTTTTATTAAATACATGCATCAAAATTAAAACTAATTAATTTTACACGATTCTGTATTAATTATTAAATAACATTATAAATAAGCTAATGTTGAAATAATTAAAATTTAAAGGATGATGAAAAATAATAATAATTTATGTTTTAAATTCAATGTTTAAGTATTGCATAATTGTATTTTTAAAATGATTTTTGTAATTTTTAAATTATATATATAATATCTTTTATTATATTTATATTATATTTAATAGTTTTAATCTTAGACTTAATAAATATCAGAAGGACAAGATAATGAAGAACAATGCTCCTAATTATAAAAAGGTAGTTTTAGCGTATTCTGGAGGATTAGACACTTCTGTTATCTTAAAATGGCTTCAAGATACATATAAATGCGAAGTAGTAACATTCACTGCTGATATTGGACAGGGTGAAGAAGTTGAGCCAGCAAGAAGAAAAGCTCAAATGTTAGGTGTCAAAGAAATTTTTATAGATGACTTAAAAGAAGAGTTTGTAAAAGATTTTGTATTTCCTATGTTTAGAGCCAATGCATTATATGAAGGCGTTTATTTACTAGGTACTTCCATTGCTAGACCTCTAATTGCAAAACGACAAATTGAAATAGCAAACTTAACTAATGCAGATGCAGTTTCTCATGGAGCAACTGGAAAAGGCAACGATCAAGTAAGGTTTGAAATAGGTTATTATAGTCTAAAACCTAATATTAAAGTTATTGCTCCCTGGAGAGAATGGGATTTATCCAGCAGAACAAGTTTAATAGCTTATGCAGAAAAGCATCAAATTCCTGTACCAAAAGACAAAAGAGGTGATGCTCCATTTAGCGTAGACGCAAATTTATTACATGTTTCAGCAGAAGGAAAAATTTTAGAGGATCCATGGATAGAGCCTGAAGAGTATATTTTTTCAAGAACAAAATCTCCATTTGATGCTCCTAATAAAGTGACTGAAATTACCATTGATTTTAAAGATGGCGATCCTGTTGCTCTAAACGGCAAACATCTTTCACCGGCTTCTTTACTATATGAGTTAAATATTTTAGGAGGAGAAAATGGTATTGGAAGAATTGACTTGGTAGAAAACAGATTTGTTGGGATGAAATCAAGAGGAGTATACGAAACACCGGGAGGAACTATATTATACCATACTCGTAGAGCAATGGAATCCATTACTCTTGACAAAGGAGCTGCTCACCTGAAAGAAGAGTTAATGCCCAAATATGCAGAATTAGTATATAATGGATTTTGGTTTTCTCCTGAAAGAGAAATGCTACAAGCTGCAATTGATAAAAGTCAAAAAAATGTTTCGGGAACTGTAAGAGCTAAATTATACAAGGGCAATGTTATCATTACAGGACGAAAATCTCCACATTCACTCTACAACGAAAGTCTAGTTACTTTTGAAGAAGGAGCTACCGACTATGATCACTCTGATGCTGAGGGATTTATTAAATTAAATGCCCTAAGGTTAAGAGTAAAAAAAATGATTGATAACTCAAATTAACTATTATTGCTTTACACAAGCAGAACCTATTGAGCCATCTTTTGAAACCTGCTTAAAGGCAACTTTCCCTATGGGAGTTAAAACGTATGTATCTTTTAATTTTCCAGTTTCACATCGGACAGGCTTAATAAAAACATATTCGTTTTTTCCATTTTTAGAAGCTGCTTTTAAAAAATTACTTATATCAGGTTCCTGCAAAGCTAAAATAGAATAGAGGGCTATAAAAAAAATCATGATAATATCCTTTCATCTATATATTTATAAATTTAAATGGCTATAATATGGCCAATAAAGACACAATAACGGCATATTCATTCAAAAAAAATCTGGAGTAATAAATGCAAACCAAAGAAACAGTTCTTCCACAGACAATGAAAGCTATTGAAATTAAAGAATTTGGTGGTCCAGAAAATTTAAAAAAATCCGTTAGGCCAATTCCTGAAATTAAAGGGAACGAAATATTAATCAAAGTTTCATACGCTGGAGTAAACAGACCTGATTTATTGCAAAGGCAAGGTAATTATAAAGTTCCTCCAACAGCTTCGGATCTTCCTGGACTAGAAGTTTCAGGAACCGTTGTTAAGATTAAGAATCTTAATTCTAAATGGAAATTAGGGGATAAAGTTTGTGCACTTTGTCACGGAGGAGGTTATGCAGAATATGTTGCTGTTGAAGAAGGACATTGCATGCCAATTCCTAATGGTTACTCGATGAGAGAAGCAGCATGCATACCTGAAACTTTTATTACAGTCTGGAGCAATTTATTCATAAGAGGTAATTTAAAAAAAAATGAAACAGTTCTTATTCATGGTGGAGCAAGTGGAATTGGAACCACAGCAATTCAACTTGCAAAACATTATGGATCAATAGTGTTTGCAACTGCTGGATCTGATGAAAAATGTCTTGCTGCAGAAAATTTAGGGGCAACTAAATGTATTAATTATAAAAAATTAAATTTTGAAGATGAAATTGATATTTTAACATCTGGAAGAGGTGTCGATGTAATTTTAGATATGGTGGCTGGGAGTTATGTTCCTCGAAACTTAAAATGTTTAAATTTAGATGGTAGATTAATTATAATTGCTGTTCAAGGTGGAATAAAAGATGAAATAAATTTTGCAAATATAATGATAAAAAGACAAACAATTTCAGGATCAACCCTAAGACCTCAATCTAATGATGCTAAATCACAATATGTTGACGGCTTAATTGAAGGTGCATGGGAATGGTTAACAAATGGAGATATTAAACCCGTAATTCATAAAGAATTTGACTTAGACCAAGCAAGTGACGCACATGCGGCGCTAGAAGCTGGGGATCATATTGGTAAATTTATTATGAAAGTTTAGATTAAGTAATTAATATCCTAAAGGTTTAATTGCTTTTTTAATTTCATCAAAAATTATAGGATTATCTACAGTTGCAGGCATTTTCCATGGAATATTATCAGCAATTTTTCCAATTGTAGCCCTTAATATTTTACCTGACCTAGTCTTTGGTAAAGCTGAAACAATTGCAACTGATTTAAAAGCTGCCACTGGACCAATTTCATTCCGGACAAGCTCTACAACTTCTCTACAGATAACTTCGTGTGGAGTATTGCATCCATTATTTAAACAAATTAATCCAAGAGGAACCTGTCCTTTTAGCTTATCAGCCACACCTATAACTGCACATTCAGCCACATCAGGATGATTTGAAAGAGCTTCTTCCATTGCGCCAGTTGAAAGTCTATGACCTGCTACATTAATCACATCATCAGTCCTAGACATAATATACAAATATTCATCTTTGTCTTTATACCCTGCATCTCCCGTTTCATAATAACCAGGAAACGTAGATAAATACGCTTCAATAAAACGATTATTAGCATTCCATAAGGTAGGTAAAGATCCAGGGGGTAAAGGTAATTTTATTGCAATAGCTCCAAAAGTTCCTGCTTTAACTTCTTTGCCTTCATCTGATAAAACTTGTATATCATATCCTGGCATTGCTATAGTTGGAGATCCAATCTTTAACGGAAGACTTTCAATACCAAGAGGATTTGCTACAATCGGCCATCCTGTTTCAGTTTGCCACCAATGATCAATAACTGGCACTTTTAATTTTTTCTCTAGCCATAAAACAGTATCTGGATCAGCTCTTTCTCCAGCAAGAAACAAAACTTTAAAATTACTTAAATCATATTTTTTTATATGAAGGCCTTCAGGATCATCTCTTTTAATTGCTCGTAAAGCTGTGGGCGCTGTAAACAAAACTTTAACATTATACTCTGAAATAATTCTCCAAAAAGTCCCTGCATCTGGTGTGCCAATTGGCTTGCCTTCAAAAAGAATGGTTGTACAACCATGAAACAAAGGAGCGTATACAATATAAGAATGACCAACTACCCATCCAATATCTGATGCAGCCCAATAAACATCTCCAGGATTAACATTATATATATTTTTCATTGACCACTTTAAAGATACGGCGTGCCCTCCATTATCTCTTACTACCCCTTTTGGTTGACCAGTTGTTCCAGATGTATACAAAATATATAAAGGATCATTAGCGGCAACATCAATAGGATCAGCTAATTGTACGTTTGCTATCGCTTCATTCCATTCGATGTCTTGATTAGAGTTTAGCTTTACCTTTAAACTTTCACGCTGAAATATAATACACTTACTAACTTGATGATTTGCAATCTCTAAAGCTTTATTTAAAAGAGGCTTATATTCAATTATCTTATTTGGTTCATGCCCACATGAAGCTGAAACTATTATTTTAGGCTTACAATCATCAATACGAACCGCTAACTCGTTCGATGCAAATCCTCCAAACACAACAGAATGAACTGCACCAATTCTAGCACAAGCTAACATTGCTACAATAGCCTCAGGTATCATTGGCATATAGATAATTACACGATCACTTTTTTGAACACTTAGTTTTAATAAAGCTCCTGCAAACTGTGAAACTTTATATTGTAATTCTAAATATGAAATTTTCTGTTTTATATTTGTAACTGGGCTATCATAAATTATAGCGTCCTGTTCACCTCTACCTGCATTTACATGCCTATCTATAGCATTAAAGCTAGTATTAAGAATGCCATCTGGGAACCATTTATAAAAAGGGTGACTTATATCGTCTATTATTTTTTTTGGTTTTTTTATCCAATCTATTTCATTACTTTGATCTCGCCAGAAGTCTAAAGGATTATCTTTCCAACTTTTGTAAACATCGCTATAATTGGCCAATTATCTTCCCCATAAGCAAATTAATTTTAATTATTTGTTCTTGTTTTTCTATAGTTATGCATTCTCATTAATTGTTCAGAAGCTTTGTTAATAGTTGTAGTTGCTGCATCTGGGATAGCCGTGCCCGGACCAAAAATAGCTGCAACACCAGCATCATATAAAAAATTATAATCTTGCGCTGGTATAACACCTCCACAAACTACAAGAATATCATCCGCATCTCTTTTCTTTAATTCATTTATCAACTCAGGTATTAATGTTTTGTGACCTGCCGCCAGAGATGAAATTCCTATAATATGAACTCCATAACTTATTGCCATATCAACAGCTTCTGATGGCGTTTGAAATAAAGTTCCTATTTCAACATCAAAACCAAAGTCAATAAAAGCTGATGCTATTACCTTTGCACCTCTATCATGACCATCTTGACCAACTTTAGCCATAAAAATTTTAGGATTTACGCCAGCTATAACCTTAAATTTTGATAATGCATCTTCAACTTTAATAAAATCTTCTTTTTTCAAATATGTTTCTTTATAAATATTTTTAACTATTTCTTGTTTAACTCCATATCGTCCATAAACTTGTTCTAGCGCGTGAGATAATTCTCCAACAGTGGCTCGCTCTCTCATGGCAATAATGCTCAAATCAAGTAAATTACCCGAGTTATTTTTTGCAGCGTCTTTAATATTATCTAAGGCTTGTTTAACTAATTTATTGTTTCTTGTATTTTTAATATTTTTTAACTTATTTATTTGCTCTTCCCTTACAGCATTATTATCAATATCTAAAACTTCAATTTTATCCTGAGATGCAGATTGGAATTTATTAACGCCGACTATGATTTGCTCACCTGAGTCAACTCTTGCTTGACGTTTGGTTGCAGATTTTTCAATTTCAGCTTTGGGATAACCTTTTATTACAGCAACTGTCATACCTCCCATTTCTTCAATTTTCTCAATCAATTCATTTGCTTTTTCTATCATTTCCTTTGTTATGCTTTCAACATAATAACTCCCAGCTAAAGGATCTACAGTATCTGTAATACCTGTTTCATTTTGCAAAATTAATTGAGTGTTTCTTGCAATTTTTGCAGAAAAGGGCGTTGGCAAGCCTATCGCTTCGTCAAATGAATTCGTGTGAAGAGACTGAGTTCCTCCTAAAGTAGCCGCAAGAGCTTCAACTGTAGTTCTTATTATATTATTATATGGATCTTGTTCTTGAAGGCTTGCTCCTGAAGTCTGACAATGAGTTCGAAGCATTTGAGATTTTATATTTTGACAATTAAATAGTTTTTTTGTCCAAATTGACCATAAGTATCTTGCTGCTCTTAATTTAGCAGCTTCCATAAAAAAATTCATTCCTATAGCAAAGAAAAATGATAGCCTTGGTGCAAAATCATCAACTAATAACCCTCTTTTAGAGGCCGCTCTAATATATTCAAGTCCATCTGCTATAGTAAATGCTAATTCCTGAACTAAGGATGCGCCAGCCTCTTGCATATGGTAACCAGATATTGATATAGAATTAAATTTAGGCATTTTTTTAGAAGTAAAATCAATAATATCTGATACAATTCTCATTGATGGATCTGGAGGATAAATGTATGTATTTCTAACCATAAATTCCTTTAAAATATCATTTTGAATAGTTCCGCTTAACTTTTCAATACTTACTCCCTGTTCTTCTCCTGCAACGATATAACCTGCCAAAACAGGTAGAACAGCTCCATTCATAGTCATTGAAACCGACATTTGATCAAGAGGAATACCATCAAAAAGAATTTTCATATCTTCTACACTATCAATAGCTACCCCTGCTTTTCCAACATCACCCCTTACTCTTTCATGATCAGAATCATAACCCCTATGTGTTGCTAAATCAAAAGCGACAGAAAGCCCTTTTTGTCCAGATGCCAAGTTTTTTTTATAGAATTGATTTGATTCTAATGCAGTTGAAAAACCAGCATATTGTCTTATGGTCCATGGCCTTCCAGTGTACATTGTTGCCTTTGGTCCCCTTAAAAAGGGTTCTTCACCTGGAAGACTATCTAAATGTTTTATATTTTCAATATCTGAAGCTGTATATAAAGGTTTAATACTAATACCCTCTGGGGTCTCCACAATTACGCCATCAAGATTATTTTTCTTTAATTCTTTTAAAGCATTTAGTTTCCAATTTTCTAAATTAGATTTTTTTTCAACCATTATAATCTCTTAAAATTAAATAATTATTTATTAAATTCAAATTCCATTATTACTTGATCAACTGACAATGTGTCACCTTCATTAAATTTAATTGCTTTAATTCGTCCTTGTTTTTGCGCAACTAATGTGTTTTCCATTTTCATTGCCTCAACAACACATAAAGATTGACCTTCTTCAACACTATCTTGTTCATTAACCATAATTTTAATTAATTTTCCAGGCATCGGGCAAATAAGTAAATTTGACTTATCTATTAATTTAATAGGTTTCATATATTTAGATAAAGATGAAACATGTTTTGGAATAACAAAAGCATTTAATGTCATTCCTCTATAATTAAGTTCAATTGATGGATTTATATACTTTATTTTATAATCAATTTTACTAGGGAACTTTATCATTCCATCTTTAAAGAGATTAATGTTAGATGTAATAATTTTAGTTAAATAATTTGTTTCAACTATAACTTTTATATAATCTTCTATCATTCCATTTATTTTTTTTGAAGGCTTTGGTTTAATATAAAATTCATTATTTTTATTTGAAGGTTTTTTAATTTGATAAGAAAAAATGTTTAACAAATTTGCTTTAGACTTATCTTGCATTTGTACTTCCCACTCAGATGAAAATCCTTCTTCAACATGAAAATCTTTAGATATTTCACTTAGATGAAAAACTAGAAATAAAGCCGACAAAATCCATTCTTCATTTTTATTAGGAGATTGACCTTTAAAACCATCTGGGTATTCTTCATCAATAAACGCTGTTGTTAAATTACCTAATTTGAACCTTTTACTACCTATAATTGCTGATAAAAAAGGTATATTATGATCGATACCTTCTATAGAAAATTGATCTAACGATGACTCCATTCTGTTAATTGCTATTTCTCTTGTTTCTCCCCAAGTACATAATTTTGCAAGCATTGGGTCATAAAACATAGAAACCTCGTCACCTTCTCTAACACCAGTATCGTTCCTAGTGATAGAACTATCGTCATGTTTTCTCTCTTCAGGTGGATTATATTTAGTTAGCCTTCCAATAGAAGGAAGAAAACCTTTATATGGATTTTCTGCATATATCCGACTTTCAATTGCTGAACCAATTAAAACTACGTCTTTTTGTGTAAAGTTTAATTTTTCACCAAATGCAATTCTAATCATTTGTTCTACTAAATCTATTCCAGTAACTAATTCAGTAACAGGATGTTCTACTTGAAGACGCGTATTCATTTCTAAGAAGAAAAAATTCTTATCTTTATCTACAATAAACTCAACTGTGCCAGCACTAGAGTAACTGACACTTTTAGATAACTTTATAGCTTGTTCACCCATAGATTCTCTAGTTTTTTTATCTAGAAAAGGTGAAGGAGCCTCTTCAACAACTTTTTGATTTCTTCTCTGGATTGAGCACTCTCTTTCACCTAAATAAACTATGTTACCAAAAGTATCCGCTAAAACTTGTATTTCAATATGCCTAGGATTTATGATGAATTTTTCAATAAAAACACGTTTGTCACCAAAACTATTTATTGCTTCACTTGTTGCTCTTTCAAAACCATCTGCAACTTCATTTTTTGAAAAAGCTACTCTCATTCCTTTTCCACCACCGCCGGCGCTTGCTTTTATCATAACAGGGTAACCTATTTCATCGGCTATTTTTATAGCTTTTTCTATGTCCTCTATAACACCTATGTATCCTGGAACAGTATTAACTCCAGCTGATTTAGCTATTTTTTTTGATTCTATTTTATCACCCATAGAAGCAATAGCTGTTTTCGAAGGACCAATAAAAACAATGCCTGATTTATCTAATTCATCAGCAAAATCTGAATTTTCTGACAAAAAACCATATCCCGGATGCACTGCTTCACATCCTGTATCTTTACAAGCCTTAATAATTAAATCTTTTTTTAAATAACTCTCTTTTGCCAAAGATGGACCAAGATAAACCGATTCGTCTGCTAATCTAACATGCTCAGCAAATCTATCCGCGTCTGAATAAACTGCTACAGTTTGAATATTCATTTTTTTTGCTGTCTTTATAATTCTACAAGCAATTTCACCACGATTAGCTATAAGTATTTTTTTAAACATTTTTAACTTCTTCTTTGAATATTAAAGGGGAATATTACCAAACTTCTTTTTAGGATTACTTTGAATTTTATTTTTTAACTTTGAAAATGCTTGTATCAATCTATATCTAGAATTGTTTGGTATAATTACATCATCCAAGAACCCTCTCTCTGCAGCAATAAATGGATTAGTAAATCTTTCTTCATAATCAGTCGTTCTTTTTTGAATTTTTTCTGGGTCGTTAAGCTCATTTCTATATAAAATTTCAACTGCGCCTTTTGCTCCCATTACCGCTATTTCAGCTGTAGGCCAAGCATAATTTGCGTCTCCTCTTAAATGCTTTGAACTCATAACATCATAAGCACCACCGTATGCTTTTCTGGTAATTAAAGTTACTTTAGGAGTTGTTGCTTCAGCATAAGCAAATAAAAGTTTTGCTCCATGCTTGATTATACCACCATACTCTTGAGCAGTTCCTGGCATAAAACCAGGCACGTCCACTAAAGTTAAAATAGGAATATCGAATGCATCACAGAATCTTACAAACCTTGCAGCTTTTCTACTTGAGTCTATATCTAAACAACCTGCAAGAATCATAGGTTGGTTCGCTACAACACCAATACTTTGTCCATCTAACCTAATAAAACCAATTAATATATTTTTTGCATAATTTTCTTGAAGTTCAAAAAATTCATTTTGATCAGCAACTGTTAAAATTAACTCTTTCATGTCGTATGGTAAATTTGGGTTCTCTGGAATTAGAGTATCTAAAGCAGGAGCAATTCTTCTCTTAGGATCCTCATTTTTTCTTATTGGAGCTATATTCTCATTACTAGAAGGAAGAAAAGTTAAAAATCTTCTTAACTCTATTAAGGCTTCAATATCATTATTAAAAGAACCATCTGCAACTGAGGATATAGTAGTATGAGTTTCAGCTCCACCAAGTTCTTCGGCTGTGACTTCTTCAGAGGTGACAGTTTTAACAACATCGGGCCCAGTCACAAACATATAACTAGTTCCTTTAACCATAAAAGTAAAATCTGTCATTGCCGGAGAATAAACAGCGCCACCGGCGCAAGGACCCATAATCATTGAAATTTGAGGAACAACACCTGATGCTAAAGCGTTTTGAAGAAATACATCTGCATAACCACCTAATGATTCCACCCCTTCCTGTATTCTTGCTCCCCCACTATCATTAAGGCCTATAATTGGAGCTCTATTTTGAATAGCTAAAGTCATTATTTTAACTATCTTTGCTGCATGAGGGGCTGATAAAGACCCTCCAAATACAGTGAAATCTTGAGCATAAACATAAATAAGCCTGCCATTAACTTTTCCTGACCCCGTAACAACACCATCGCCTGGAATAGTTTTTCCATCCATTCCAAAGTCCCTAATGCGATGAACAACAAACATATCAGTTTCCTCAAAAGATCCTTCGTCTAATAAGGTAAGTATTCTTTCTCTAGCTGTAAGCTTCCCAGATTTATGTTGTTTTTCTATTCTATCTACACCTCCACCTAGACGAGCTTTTTCTCTCCTAGATTGAAGTTCTGATATTATTTCTCTACCTGTCTTTTTAATAATTAAATCCTCTATAAAATATTATTAAGTTATAAAAATCATTATAGTTAATGAATAATAATGATTTTTATATTATTTTAACAACCTTAAATCAAATAAGTTTAAAGAAATATATATAACAATTCATAACTATATACTAAAGGAGATAATTAATTGGATGAAATTGTATCAAGTATTGGTAGATTAAATCATATAGCCATAGCTGTGCCGGATTTAAAAAAATCGGCTTCATTTTGGGAAATAGCTTTAGGTGCAAAAACAAGTAATCCAATGCCACTGCAGGAACATGGAGTAACTGTAGTCTTTATAGAATCACCTAACTCAAAGGTTGAATTGTTAGAACCTTTAGGAAAAAATAGTCCTATTAAAAAATTTCTTGAAAAAAATCCTAATGGCGGAATGCACCATATTTGTTATGAAGTTATAAATTTAAAAAATGCTTCAGAAAAACTTGAACTAGCTGGAGCAAGAATTTTAGGAGATGGAAAACCAAAAATTGGAGCTCACGGGAACCCTGTTTTATTTCTTCATCCTGCTGATTTTGCAGGAACATTGATTGAGTTAGAAGAAATTAGAAAATAATATTATCCAATAAATGGCTTATATTGAACTGCTGAACTACATTTTTTACAAATTAAATTTGATTTTTTTCTATGTATTTTTTGTTCCCAACATCCATTAGAACAAAATCTAATCCATTTATAATCTGAAAATTCAAGAGAATGGCATCTTTGTGCTGAACAACCTAATTCTCTAGCTTTATTTTTCCAAACATTGTCATGCCCGTGTTTGGGGCCAACTAAAGCGTGAGCAATTTCATGAAGTACAGTGTCTTTAATATCCTTTTTATCTGAGTTTTTTAGAAAATGTCTGGAAAATGAAATTTTTCTTTCTCCAAAATGACATGCCCCAGCTCTTACTTTTGCAAAATCTAATTCCAAACCCCAACCTAAGAGACCATTTTTATCCATTTCTATACGAGCTAGAGATAAAAAATCTTTAAAAGATTCAATGTTTTTTTGGCTTTTTTTAACTTTTTTGTAATTTGTTTTCGTGGATGTAAAAAAATTTTTTATGTTTAACATTTTTTTTATCATGATTAATATTTCTTAGAAAAGATATATACTATAAAATAACTTTATAAATATAGATGAAAATGAAAAATAGGAACAAAAAAATTTGCTGGAATTAATAAACATCTCCATGAATTGGAATTTTTTAAAGCAAAAGCCATTTATAGAAAATTTAAACTTAAAAATTAATAATGGAAATATTCTTACTATTTTTGGAGCAAGTGGAGTTGGAAAATCTTCTTTAATAAACATTATTTCAGGAATATATGAGCGTAATCTATGTTTTACTGGGGACATTATTTTAAATAATAAAAAAATAACTAACTTCCCTCCTGAAAAAAGGAAAATAGGACTTCTCCTCCAAGATGGAGTTTTATTTCCTCATCTTACGGTCCGTCAAAATTTGATTTTTGGAATTAAAAAAACTTTAACAAATAGAGAAAAAAACCTTCTGGTGCATGAAAGTTTGTTTAATGCTGATATTGAAGGATTTGAAAATAGATATCCCAACACATTATCCGGAGGACAAAAAGCTAGAGTTGCCTGCCTTCGTGCTATTTTATCAGAACCAGAGGCTCTTCTATTAGATGAACCTTTTTCATCTTTAGACCCTGATCACAGAAATAGTTTTAGATTATTTGTAATGAATCAAATAAGAATTAAAAATATACCATGTATACTGGTTACTCATGATGAAAGTGATAAATTAATAAGTGATTATGAACCTCTTGATCTAATAAAATTTAGTAAAAAATATTAGTAAACATAAACATTAATTAATACTTTTCTAAAATAATTTAATTTGATAGTAATATCATAAACAACAAAAAGGTTTAACGATGAATTCTTTCGGTACAGCTTCTAATTCTGCGTTATTAGATAATAATAAATCAAATGTTACTAAAGCTGATGCAGAAGAGGCTATAAAAACATTAATTCAATATTTAGGCGATGACCCAAATAGAGAAGGCCTTATAGATACACCTAGAAGAGTTATAAAATCATTTCAAGAATTTTATTCTGGGTACTCTTTAAATGGAGAAGAAATATTATCAAAAACATTTGAAGATGTTGAGGGATACGATGATATTGTAATTTTAAAAAACATAAATTTTGAAAGTCATTGTGAACATCATATGGTTCCTATTATAGGTAGAGCAACGATAGGATACTATCCAAATAAAAGAGTGGTTGGCATATCAAAACTAGCAAGAGTTCTTGACGTTTTTGCAAAAAGATTACAAACACAAGAAACAATGACCGCTCAAATTTTAAATTGTATAGATGATGCTTTGTCTCCCAAAGGAACTGCTGTTTTAATAGAAGCAGAACATCACTGCATGACAACTAGAGGTGTTTTAAAAAATAACGTAACTATGACTACAAATAGATTTAGTGGTTGTTTTACTATAGACACTAATTTGCAAGATAGATTCATCAAGATGGCAAATTAAATTTATTAATAGTTTTAAAACCTATTTAAAGTAATAATATATCATGAAATTTTTTCCGATAGTTTATTTAATAGGAATATTACTCTGTATTTTAGCATTGTTTATGTTGATCCCTGCTTTAGTAGATTGGTTCTATGGAGGCAATGACTGGCCTGCATTTCTTGGATCTTCTTTAATAACTTTTTTGTTTGGTAGTATAGCTTATTTTACTGCTAAAGGAAGTTCAACAGAGCACCTGGAATTACGTCAAGCCTTTTTATTAACTAACAGTGCTTGGTTATCCATAGCTTTATTTGGGTCATTGCCTTTTTACTTTTCAGAAATAAACATGAGTTTTGTGGATTCAATTTTTGAATCAACCTCTGGAATAACAACAACTGGAGCAACAGTAATTCTAAATCTAGAAAATACATCGTATGGTATTTTAATTTGGAGAGCACTTCTTCAATGGTTAGGCGGAGTAGGTATAATTGTAATGGCATTAGCAATATTACCAATGCTTTCAATAGGTGGTATGCAACTTTTTAAAACCGAATCATATGAAACTCCTGAAAAAGTTGTACCAAAAGCAGCAAGCTTTGCTGCTGGTATAAGTATAGTTTATTTAACTTTAACGATAATTTGGGCTTGTATGTTGTGGGGAGCTGGAATGCCAATTTTTGATTCTATTGCTCATGCCATGACAACTATTTCTACTGGAGGATATTCAACTAAATCATTATCATTAGCAGCCTTTAATTCATATTCTATTGAGATAATTATAACTTTTGGAATGATAGTAGGATCATTACCTTTTGTTCACTACCTTTCAATAACTAAAAATGGATGGAAAAATCTAATTAATGATGACCAAGTTAAGTTGTTTTTTACATTAGTAATATTTGTTATTTTTATAATTTCACTTTACCTTTATTTACATGATGTTCCATATTTAAAAGCACTAAGACTTGCCTCATTTAATGTTGTTTCTATTATTACGGGAACTGGCTTTGGCACATCTGATTTTAATAGTTGGGGAGGATTTGCAACAACACTATTATTAATCCTTATGTTTATTGGAGGATGTGCTGGATCAACGACATGTGGACTTAGAATGGCCCGCATTCAAATTTTGGTAGCCAATGCTAAATCTCAAATATCAAAATTAATTAGACCTCACGCAATAGTAATATCATATTATAATAAAAAACCAATACCTGAGAATGTTTCAGAATCTGTTATGGGCTTTTTTTTCTTATATATATTATGTTTTGCAATATTAGCATGTATTTTAGGAAGCCTTGGTTTAGATTTAATTACTGCAATTTCTGGAGCCGCATCAGCAATTGGCAATGTTGGACCAGGATTAGGTGATATTATTGGACCATCAGGATCTTATCAAACTATTCCAGATATAGGAAAGTTATCTTTATGTGCAGGAATGATTATAGGTAGATTAGAAATTTTTGCTATTTTAGTTATGTTTTCTCCTTTATTTTGGAAAAACTAATCTTTTAACTATTATTAGACTTTATTTGGATAATTTCTTTCTTGTTTACAAAACTCACATACTACTTTGATATTTCCATCTATATCCGATATTTCATGTAAATCGTCTTTGCTTAAAGTTTCTAAAGCTGACTGAACTTTTTCATCAGAACATCTGCATTGATCCCTTATTTTAATTTTGTCAAAAACAGTTACTCCAATTTGATTAAATAACCTTAAAAGAATATTTTCAGAAGAAAGATTAGAGGATAAAAACTCTTCTTTATTTAACGTCGACAAAAAGCTTAATGAAGTATTCCATACTTCTTCATTATTATCATTATCAATATAATCATTCTGATTAGGCATTTTTTGAAGCATAATAAGGCCTGCTGAATATAATTGTATAGCTTCATCTTGCTTTTTATCAAAATCATAAGAATTAAAGGTAACAAATCTTGTTTTTAATTGTTCAGAATTATTAAAATAATGTTCTGCTGATTTTGATAAAATTTTTCCTTCTAGAGATACAATACCTTGGTACCTTTTAGAAAACTCTCCTTGATCTAATGTAAATGATATATGGCCACTTCCCATCAAAGATAACAAATCATTTTCACAATTTAAACATTCTGTTTCAAAACCTGCATACCCTCTTAAAAAACCATCATTTGTTATATCTGAAAATAATGTATGAACCTCACCGTTACCTTTTGCCTGCAAGGTAAAAATTCCCTTATGTTTCATTCTAGAGCCTATACAAGCGGTTATGCTCAAAGCATCAGCAAGCAAACTTTCAATAACTTTAGGATAATTGTGCCGTTTTATTACATTTGATACAGTAGTTCCTAACCTTACTATACTACCTCTAACTTGATTGTTTCCTAATTGAAAAGGGATAACTGTATTAGTATCATTTAACATTTTAATATACCTGATATGTAATCTTATTAGCTAAGATAGACAATAATGCATAATTGCCTTTTGAGCGTGCAACCTATTCTCTGCTTCATCAAACACCACAGATTGCATACCTTCAAACACGTCTTTACTAACTTCTTTTCCACGATATGCAGGTAAACAATGCATAAAAATAGCATTTTTATCTGCCAAACTCATTATATTTTCATTCACCTGAAATGGCAAAAATATCTTTTCAGGAGATATATTTTCATCGCCCATAGATGTCCATGTATCAGTAATAATACAATTAGCTCCGTCAGCAGCTAAATATGGATCATGCATAATTTTTATTTTATTATTTTTTTTAATAGCCCAAGTCATAGTTTCTTGATGAGGAACCACTCCTTCAGGACAAGCTATATTCAGTTCGAAATCAAGTAAGACTGAAGCTTCAATCCAACTCTGAAGAACATTGTTACAATCTCCAAACCATGCAATTTTTTTATTTTTAAAATCAATCAGATGTTCTTTAATGGTAACTAAGTCTGCCACTACCTGACAAGGATGACTATAATCAGTTAAAGCGTTTATCACTGGCACATTAGATGTATTTGCAAAATTTATCATTTGATTATGTCCAAAACATCTAATAACAATCATATCTGCATATCTTTCTAATACCCTAGCAGTATCTTCAATTGTTTCCCTTTGACCTAGTTGCATTTCTTTTTCATTTAAAATAGTAGAATTACCACCTAACTGATTTATCCCTACTTCAAACGAAATACGAGTTCTTAAAGAAGGTTTTTCAAATATTAAAACAGCTTGTTTATCTTTCATAAACTTTGGTGCACCTGTAGATTTCCATTTTATCGATAATGAAATTATTTGAATCAAATCTTCAGTTGTAAGTTCTTTTAAATCAATAAAATTAGGCATTTTAATCCGACTTGTTCTTTATTTCTAATATAACTTCATTCAAAATTTCAAAGGCCATATTTATTTCATTTTTGGAGGTATTTAAAGGAGGAAGTAATCTAACAGTATTTTCAGCGGCTCCAACTAATAGCAAGCCTTTTGATCTTGCAATATTTACAAAATCTCCTGCGTTAATATTATCATGAAGCTGAAATCCTCTAAGCATACCTGAACCTTTCGTTTTTAATAAAATATTTTCATTGCTTAAATTATTTTTTATTAGATCATTCATTTTATTATCAAAGTATATTATATTATCTCTTAAAATATCTAAAAACCCATCTTCTAACAAAAGATCTAACACAGCATTTGCAGATCTCATAGCTAAAGGATTTCCTCCAAACGTGCTTCCATGAGTTCCGGGCACCATTGCGTCACCTACAGAAGCTTTCGCCATAACTGCACCTACAGGAAACCCTCCGCCTAATCCTTTAGCTAAAGCAATAATATCCGGCTCTATGCCTTCTTGTTCATAAGCGAATAAAGTTCCTGATCTTCCCATTCCTATTTGAACTTCATCAGAAATTAATAAACTTCCATTTTCTAAAGCTATATCTTTTATTAATTTGAAGTATCCTGATGGCGCTTTTCTTGCGCCTCCTTCTCCTTGAACTGGCTCCACTAATATCGCCGCCACATGTTTTCCCATTTGTTTTTTTAAGCTATCAATATCGCCCCAATCCACATGTGTGAATCCTTGAGCTGAAGGTCCAAAACCTTCTCTAAATAAAGGTCTGTCATTAGCAGCTAACATCGCTAACGTTCTTCCATGAAAAGCTCCAGTAGCGCATATTATTTCTGTTCTATCTTTTTCTCCTTTAGACCAAGCATATCTTCTTGCAACTTTAACCGCTCCTTCTGTAGCTTCTGCTCCTGAATTACAAAAGAAGACTCTATCAACACACGAATTAGCAACTAATTTTTCAGCAACAGTCTCCTGTTCAGGAATTCTATATAAATTAGACGTATGCCATAACTTTGACGCTTGATCCTTTAGAGCTGTCACTAATTTTGGATGACAATGACCAAAGGCATTAACTGCTATTCCTGTTGCATAATCTAAATATCTTTTTCCATCTTCAGAAATTAAAAAACTACCTTCACCATGAGTAAAAGCAATATCAATTCTTCCATATGTAGTCATAATTGATGAGCTAAATGTCATAACAATCTCTTTTTAAAATTTATCACTATTAAATATTA
>Ga0209830_10000731_pt1 | contig 32167 bp, 32 predicted proteins | sample ArcticOcean_MG_C_12_FD_187439 | JGI IMG/M metagenome (GOLD analysis project Ga0209830, IMG submission 187439) | Marine microbial communities from western Arctic Ocean - ArcticOcean_MG_CB8_130 (SPAdes) (version 2) | ecosystem: Environmental > Aquatic > Marine > Oceanic | place: Arctic Ocean...
AACAGGAAATTACAACGTTATTAACCATAGCCATATGGTGAAAATGAAGAACCAAGCAATAGTATGTAATATAGGGCATTTTGACAATGAAATTGAAGTTGCCTCATTATCAGAATATAAATGGGAAGAAATAAAACCTCAAGTTGACCATGTGATTTTCCCTGATAACAAGAGAATTATTTTGTTAGCAAAGGGCCGCCTTGTAAATCTTGGTTGTGGCACAGGCCACCCTAGTTATGTCATGGGGTCTTCATTTGCAAACCAAGTGATAGCACAAATTGAATTATTTAATCAACAAGATCGCTACCCTTTGGGAGTTCATACGTTACCTAAGCATCTTGACGAAAAAGTGGCTCGACTTCAATTGACTACTTTAAATGCTGAACTTACAGAGCTGACTAAAGAGCAAGCGAAATATATTGATGTTCCAGTTTCTGGACCTTTTAAAAACGATAGTTATCGCTATTAGTTTTTAATATGCCAAAGCTACCACCATTAAGTTTTGAATTCTTTCCGCCTCAGACAGAGGCGGGAATTCAAAAATTAAGGATAACTACTGAAGCACTTCGATTGCTTGATGCTGAGTTTATTTCAGTTACTTTTGGTGCAGGTGGTTCTACTAAAGAAAAAACGTTACAAACTGTTTTGGAAATAAGATCTTTAGGTTTAAAAGCGGTACCACATATATCTTGTATATCATCACCTAAAAGCGAGATCCTTGAATTATTGAAACAATATGAGAGTAAAGGAATAGACCATATTGTTGCTTTGAGGGGGGACAACCCTTCAGGGGCAGTTAGCCATGGCGAACTTAATTACGCAAATGAGCTAGTAGCTTTTATTCGCGATGAAATGGGAGACAAATTTTATATCGAAGTTGGAGCATACCCAGAATTTCATCCAGAAGCTGATAATGCATTAGAAGATTTCTCTAATTTTAAGAATAAAGTTAATGCTGGCGCAGATTCAGCAATAACACAATTCTTTTTCAATGTGGATGCATATTTTAGATTTATTGAAGAGTGTCAGAAAAGTTCTATTTCAATTCCAATTATTCCAGGAATAATGCCAATTTATAATATTAAACAATTATCCAGGTTTGCAAATAACTGTGGAGCAGAAATTCCTAGATGGCTTAGAATGAGATTAGAGGATTATCAAGATGATATTCCTTCATTGAGAGAGTTTGGTATCGATGTTATTTCTGAAATTTGTGAGACTCTTATTCAATATGGTGTACCAAGCATTCACTTCTATACTTTGAATGAAGCAGGGATTATTTCGAAAATTGTAAAGAATATTAGTGACTAGTGCATTCTGTTCTGATCAGGCTTATAGAGAGCATCTTCAACAAATAAATAATCATTTTCTCTTCCATTTTGCCATAAAGTCATCATTACAATCCAGCGAACCTCATTAAGGCTAATTGCTTTTTGATTAATGGCCATGGCTTGATCTAAAATTATCTCACGTTCACCAGATTTAAGAATACTCGCTTGCTCAAGAAATAGAATAAAGCCAAGACCCTCGGTGGTGATTTTATTCTTTTCGTTATCTGTAAAAATTCGGATTGTAGTTTCATAGTTATGCATAGTAGAAACATTATCTTTATCAGCTAATTTTTCAAGTTGAGTAAACCAGTCAAGTGCATTCTTAATTTCTTTATTGTCAAACCCTGCTGCTTCAAGCTCTTGAGTTATATTTGTAAAATCAGAATGCGGCTTAGAGCTTAGATAATTTTCAAACATATAAATTAGTAAATCAAACATTATTTATCCTCGCTGGTTATAAGATTAGTTTATGAAATTAAGAGTTTAATTAAAAGAATAAGATTTAAGTTAACAGTATAATATAGATTAATTTTAAAATATTTAGTAATTTTCACTTTTAACAATATTTATCAGTTAATAAATTATTAAGCAATACCAATTATGTCTCTTTTAAAAATATTAAACTATCCCGATCCAAGGCTCGATAAAATTGCAAGCAAAGTAATGGTTGTTGATAAACAAATTAAAGTATTTATTAATAATCTTTCAGACACCATGTACGATGCTAAAGGAATTGGGTTGGCTGCGACACAGGTTGATTTTCACAAGAAAATCATTGTAGTTGATGTTTCGGAAGACAAAAATAGCTTAGTTACTTTAATAAACCCTGTATTAATTGAATCATCCGGAACTCAAGATACAGAAGAAGGGTGTTTATCAGTTCCAGATATTTACGAAAAAATAGAAAGATTTAATAGCATAAAAGTTAAGGCACTTGATGAAAATGGAAAAGAATTTGAAATTAAAGCTGAAGGATTGTTAGCAGTATGTATTCAACATGAAATGGATCATCTTGAAGGTAAAATATTCGTTGAATATTTATCTCCTTTAAAAAGAGATAGAATTAAAAGAAAAATGATTAAAAAAATAAAAAACATATGATTGATTAAATGCAAAATAAAAAACTTAAAATTCTATTTGCAGGAACTCCAGAATTCTCAGTTCCAACTCTAAAGTTATTACATGACTCAGGTTATGAAGTTTGTCTTGTTTTAACTCAGCCAGATAGAAAATCAGGAAGAGGAATGAAGTTAAAACAAAGCCCTGTTAAAAAATATTCCATTGAACATAACTTAACTTTATATCAACCAGAAAAACTATTGAATAACGAGGAGGTAAAAAAGAAAATTTTATCATTGAGACCTGATATTTTTATAGTAGTGGCGTACGGACTTATTATTCCAACTGAATTTTTAAATTATTTTGTACACAAATATAATATACATGCTTCGCTATTACCACGTTGGAGAGGTGCAGCACCGATTCATAGGGCGATAGAAGCTGGGGATAAAACAACAGGTGTAACAATAATGAGTATAATTCCAGAATTAGATGCAGGGCCAATGATTGAAAAAGAAAAAATTAAAATTAAGGATTCTGATACAACAGGAAGTCTAAATAAATACTTGTCTGAAGCTGGAGCAAACCTGATGCTAAAAGTTCTCCAAAATATAGAGGCTGGTAATATTATTAACTCAGTTTCTCAAAATGACTCTAAAGCATCCTATGCACATAAAATCAAGAAAAATGAATCTATTTTAAATAAAAATGAGTCGGCACAGCTTGTTTGTAGAAAAGTTAGAGCATTTAACCCCTATCCAGTAGTGAATTGTATTTTTAGGAAAAAAATAATTAAAATTTGGGAGGCAGATATTGCTGAGATAGATAATTATTCCAAAATTAATTTGGAACCAGGTGAGTTCATAGTTATTAAAGAAAACTTATATTTACAATTGTACGATAACGCAATAAAAATTATTAAGATTCAGCCTGAGGGCTCAAGACCTATGACAGCAGAAGAGTTCATTAATGGATATAGTGTGATAACTGGAGAATCAATTACATAATGAATGTATCACAATGGATAGCATCAATAATTTTACAAAATGTTTTGTCAGGTAAAAACCTTGATAAGACTTTTACTGTATTTTTTGAAAAATACAGTAAAAAATTAGAAGAAATAAATAAGCCTGAAATAAAAAATTTAGTATACGGCGCATTGAGGTTCTTAGGAGAGTCATCATTTATTATCAACAAATTAGTAAAAAGAAGGATTGATGATAATTCTTTAGAGTGCCTTCTTTACGTAGCTTTATATCAAATCAACCATGATAGAGCGACAGATTTTACCATTGTAGATCAGGTAGTAAATGCATGTAAAAAAATAGATTCAAAAAAATGCGGTTTTATAAATGCAATTTTAAGAAATTATTTGAGAGACAAGATTAATTTAAGAGCACAGGCAGAGCAGGATGAACAAGCCAATCTTAACTATCCGGATTGGTGGACAAAAAAAATTAAAAAAGAGTACCCTGATAATTGGCTAGAAATATTAAAGTCTGGCAATCGTCACCCTTCGTTAACTTTAAGAATTAATCCAAGGAAAGTAAGCCCTCAGGATTATGAGCAAACATTAAAAGATAAGGGAATTGATTATTTAAATTTAAGCAAAGAAGCATTAATCTTAAAAAACCCAACAGGTGTTCAAAAGATCCCTAATTTTATAGATGGGTATGTGTCAATTCAAGATTACGGAGCTCAATTAGCTGGACATCTTATTGATTTGAAAAGAGGCCATAAAGTTTTAGACTTGTGTGCTGCCCCTGGTGGTAAAACATGTCATATGTTGGAATTAGAGCAGATAGAACTAACTGCTGTAGATCTAAATAAAGAAAGAGTTGAGATGATTAAGGATAATCTAGGAAGATCGGACTTAAAGGCAAAAGTAATAAATGCAAAGGTAGATATAATTAATAAATGGTGGGATGGGGAACAATTTGATAGGATAATGCTTGATGCACCATGTACAGCATCTGGAATAGTAAGAAGACATATAGATATTAAATGGCTTAGAAGGGAGTCAGATTTAGAGTTTTTTAGTAATCAACAATTTGAATTATTGGAAGCATCATGGGCAATGTTAAAGGATAAAGGTAAATTACTTTATGTCACTTGCTCAATATTCAGGGAAGAAAATAGATCCGTGATTGATAAATTTAAAAAAATTAATAATGTAGAAGAGATAGAAATAAAATTTCCAAGCAATGTTATTTCAATAGAGAGTCAACTAATTCCTAATGACAATCATGATGGCTTATTTTATGCATTACTTAAAAAGTAATAAAAATTTATATGCGGTCCTGATAATTTTCATATTAACAGGAAATCTAAATGCATTTGAAGGTGAGAAAAATATTGAAATAAAAAATTTTAATTTTGAAAAAAATGAAAACAGTTATTCAATTGGGTTTGTCCAGAAAATTAAATTAACCAATACAATTAAAAGTGCTATCAATAAGGGAATACCTTTTGATTTCAAAATAGTCTGTAAAGTATTTATTAAAAATAACTTTTGGTTTGATAAAAAAATTCAGCAAGTAGAGCTTTTCTATAGAATTAAGTATAAAGCATTGAAGCAAGTCTTCGAGGTTCATGACATATACGGCAAAAAAAAAGAATTCAATAGTTTAGATGAAGCAATAAAAAGTCTAAATATAGTTAAGGACTGGGATTTGAATTTTAAAAATAAATATAATACTTATAAGTATTATGTTGTATTAAAAATAAAGCTAGATAAGAAAAAACTACCCAAACCCTTACAGGTAAACTTTTTTGATAAATCCTGGAACATTGAGTCTAGAAAATATGAATATTTATTGGAATTAGTAACATGAAATATATAATAACATCGGTTGCAATTATTGGTATTGCGCTCTTAATTTTGTTAGCAAAGTCTCTGTCAAACACTGATTTAATTTCAAGTGATACTTTTCGGTTTTTAGTAGCATTATCAGTATTTTTTGTTTTTTCATTAATAGTTTTGATAGCAATTCAGGTATTTAGACTTTTACAAAGCGTTAAAAAAGAAATAATTGGTAGTAGGTTAACATTAAGGTTAGTGTTGTCTTTTGGTTTAATGGTTTTAATACCTGTTTCAATCGTTTACCTTGTATCTGTTAATTTTTTAACTAAATCAATTGAGTCATGGTTTGACGTTAGAGTTGAATCAGCTCTGGAAGGCGGACTTACTTTAGGACAAAAGACTGTCGATATACTAGTTAATGATATTGAGTTGAAAGGAAAAAGTATTGCTTATTCATTATCTAATACATTACCTGAGAAAAGACAAAGTTTATTAATTGATATGAGGGAAAAGTTCGCAATACAAGATGCAGTATTATTTAATAAGAATGGAAGCATTAATCTAATTTCAAGTTCAAGGGATGTTTTAATGCCACCATCAATCGATAGTGACGATATCACAAAAGCAAGTGAAGGTTATTTCATCAAAATAGAATTTTCGGATAATATTGAAACGGGTGATAAGGAGATTTTTTTAAAGGCTTTTATTCCAGTAGACTCAAACAAATCAAAACAAAAAAATGTATTAGATGTAAGCTCACAGCAGCAAATATTAATGCTGACTCAGCCAATACCGCGATCAATTGCAAATATTGCGGTAACAGTCGAATCTGTATACGAGGAATACCAACAGTTAACCTATAGTAGAAATTCATTAAAAATAATTTATACCTTAACCTTAACCCTTGTTTTGTTGCTAGCAATTTTATCTTCTGTTGCTATTTCATTTATTTTAAGTAGAAAGTTTTCTAGACCACTGGCAATGTTAGCAGATGCAACTAAAGAAATCGCTAAAGGCAATTATAAGAAGTTTATTCCAGAATCTGGAAAAGATGAACTAGGCGTATTAGTAAAATCATTTAATAGTATGACAAGTCAACTTGACTCTGCCACTAAGAATGCAAAAAAAAATAGAAAGAGTTTGGAGGAAGCCAGATCATTTTTAGAAATTATTCTGACTAATTTAGTTACTGCAGTTGTCGTAATTGATGATTCAAAAAAGATAAGGCTATATAATAAATCAGCATCAAAAATGTTTAATTTTAAATTAGGTAACGCTGAAGGTAAATTATTAATTAATGCTATTAAAAATAAAAAATTATACGAAGGATTATTAAAATTTATTGAGGAATACTTGGAAAACCCAAAAAAAAATAAGAAGCAAATTAGCACAGAGTTTAAATTCGAGCTTAATCATAATGAAAAAATAATTATCTTACAAATTTCACCTTTAGCTGAAAAAATTGCAGGATCATATGTGTTGGTAATAGATGACATAACAATGGTTACAAAAGCACAAAGACAAATTGCATGGGGAGAGGTTGCAAGAAGATTAGCACATGAAATTAAGAATCCATTGACCCCAATTCAGTTAATGGCTGAGCGAATACAGCATAAATTTAGTAAAAAATTAAATAAAGAGGATTCAGGGGTTCTTGACAAGTCAACAACTACAATAGTGAAGCAAGTTAACGCCTTAAAAGTTATGGTTAATGAGTTTGCAGAATATTCAAGAACACCAAAAATGCAAAAAAATAAATTTAATATAAAACAATTACTTGGAGAGGTAATTGATTTATATACGAGCAAATCACTCTTAATCACATTAAATTTCAATAAAGATTCAATTTTTATTGAAGCGGATGAGAATAAATTAAGACAGGTGCTAATAAATATTTTTGATAATGCAAAGGATGCGCTTAGAAATATTGAGAGTCCTCAAGTGAGGGTTTCATTAGATCTAAAGGTAGATAAAGTAGCTATAGTGATTCAAGATAATGGTATCGGTATTCCTAAAGAAATAATAAACAGAATATTTGAACCATATGTAACATCTAAAGATAATGGAACAGGCCTAGGATTAGCAATTGTAAATAAAATAATTGAAGAACATAATGGAACAATCAAAATAAAAAACCTTGTAAAAAGCGGAGTAAAAATAATAATAATGCTGCCAACTAAGAATTTAAACTAAATTTTGAAAAATATTGCAAACATATTAATTGTAGATGATGAGAAGGATATAAGAGAATCATTAGGAGATATCCTTACTGATGAAGGATTTAATGTTTTCTTAGCAAAGAATGCTTCTGATGCAATTAAGTATAAAGAAAAACAAAAAATAGATTTAATCTTGTTAGATATTTGGATGCCTGATACGGATGGTATTTCATTACTTAAAAGTTGGGCTAAAAATAAAGAAATAGACTGTCCTGTATTGATGATGTCTGGTCATGGAACTATTGATACTGCAATTGAAGCAACTAAAATAGGGGCAACAGATTTCCTAGAAAAACCAATTTCGCTTCAAAAATTATTAAAATCAATATCAGGGGCACTTAAGAAATCAGTTGAAATTGATAAAATTGATAAATATTTTCTTGAGAATAATGCCCTTAAGTATGTAAATGATTTTAAAACTGATCTTCAGAAATTAAAAAATTCATACTTCACTGCTTTAGTTGGGCCAAGAGGAAATTTTATTAATGTATGCAAGAATTTTTTGGTGAGTAGTAGTGCTTTTAATATTGATTCACAAGATTTAATAACCCCAAATATTATTAAAGTTGCTCAAGCAAAGGGAACAAAATATATAGTAATTAATAATTTCTTTAACTATACCGATGAGAAAAAAAATATACTTATTTCATTAGCTGAAGAAATAACTAGCTCAAAAATAAAAATTATAATTATTGAAAGTTTAATAAATGAAAAAAGTTTGAATACTTTAAAATTAATAGATAGAAGCTTTGAGAAAAATATACTTTTAATGCCTGACCTAATGAGTGATAAGGACTTAATTCCGGATTTATCTATTTCTATACTAAATTTTTATCTTGAAAAAAATAAAGATTTTGGTTTTAAGGAATTTGAGATTTCCGCTTTGAACGAACTACGGGTGAACAAAGGTATTACTAATATTGATGTATTAGACGGAATCATTTTAAACTTAATGATTAACTCTCAAGGTGAGAAGATTACAGTTACTGATATAAACTCTCTAAAAAAGAGCCAAATTAATTCAAATAAAATTAGTAGTGAAGAAGGTCATAGAATTACTTCTCTTTTTAACCAACCACTAAGGGATGCTAGAGATAATTTTGAAATAATGTATTTTAATTTTCATTTTCAAAATAAGATTAGCGTTGCAGATTTAGCAAAAAAATCAGGTATCGAAAGAACTCACCTATATCGAAAACTAAAGCAACTAAAAATTAAATTTTAATCTGTAAATTCACTTATTACAGGAGTATGGTCCGAGGGACGTTCTAATTTTCTAGGCTCTTTGTCAATATATGAGTGACTTAAATTATGCAATAACGTATTAGACACTAAAATATGATCTATTCTCATACCTAGGTTTCTTCTAAAGCCAGCCATTCTATAATCCCACCACGAATACTCATTACTTTTGGGGTTTAGTATTCTAAATGAATCATTAAATCCAATATTAAGTATCTTATGAAAATAAGTTCTTTCTTCGTCGGAAACTAGATTTTTCCCAGACCAACTTTCTGGGTCATGACAGTCAATATCTTTTGGAGCAATATTAAAATCTCCTGTTATTATTATTTTATTATCTGTTAGCTGGTCAATCCATTTACAAAAATTATTTAACCAATTTTTTTTATAAACAAACTTTTCTGAATCAAGTGATTGGCCGTTAGGTATATAAGCAGAAATAATCCTAACTTTATTGTTTTCTGATATTTCATATTCTCCAGATATTAACCTCTTTTGAGGGTCATCAAAATTTGGTAAATCTAATAAGACATTTGACAAAGGTTTTCTACTAATAAGTGCTACACCGTTATATGTATTTTGACCGTTATGGTATGAATATAAACCTAATTTTTTAAATGTATCATGTGGAAAATTATCATTATTTTGTTTAGTTTCTTGTAAACACAATACATCAACTTTTGATGACTCTATCCAACTTAAAACCTGATGCAACCTCACCTTTAATGAATTAACATTCCATGTGGCTACTTTCATTTTATGATTTAAGTCCTTGATGTTTAAGTAAAGCATCAATTGTCGGAGGTCTACCACGAAATGCAATGAATGAATCTAATGCTGCTCGAGAACCACCTTTAGAAAGTACTTCCCGCTTAAATTTCTCACCAGTAACTTTTGATAATATTCCTTCTTCTTCAAACATACTATATGCGTCTGCAGAAAGAACTTCTGCCCATTTGTAACTATAATATCCAGCGGCGTATCCACCAGCAAAAATATGAGAAAAGCTATGAGAGAACCTATTCCATTTTGGAGGTCTAATTACTGCAATTTCATCTCTAACCTCTTCTAAAAGACCTAAAAAATCATGATTGTTATCATAATTAACATTATGAAGCTTTATATCAAACAATGAGAATTCAACTTGGCGTAGTGTTTGAAGACCAGATTGAAAGTTTTTAGACTTCAATAGTTTATTAAATAAAGATTTTGGCATTTTCTTTTTAGTAGTTATATTTTCAGTCATATTTTTAATCACCGACCATTCCCAACAAAAGTTTTCCATAAATTGGCTTGGTAGCTCTACAGCATCCCATTCAACTCCTTTAATCCCTGAAACGGAATAATAATCAATCTCTGTTAGAAGGTGATGAAGCCCATGACCAAATTCATGAAAAAGTGTAATTATTTCATCGTGATTAAGGTAGGCACTATTATTTTTACTAGGAGCGGTAAAATTGCATGTTAGAAAAGCTATAGGCAAGGCAGACTCGTCACCAAAAGTATATCTAGACACGGCTTCATCCATCCATGCCCCGCCTCGTTTATTCTTTCGAGCATATAGATCTAAATAGAATTGACCTAATAAAACGTTTGATTGATTATAAATTTCATAGAATAAAACATCTTTATGCCAGACTTCAGTGCTTGTTTTTTTAAAGCTAAGACCGTAAATTTTTGAAACCACACTAAAAAGACCCTCAATTACTTTATCAATAGGAAAATATTCTTTAATTTCCGTATCTGAAAAATCAAATTTCTCTTTTTTAAGTATTTCAGATAAAAAAGCAATATCCCATGCTTGAGGAATATCAATTTCATGAATTTTACCAATTCTATTTAAATCAACCATATCCTTTTTTGCAAAAGGCTTTGCTTTACTTGCTAAGTCTTGAAGAAAATTGATAATCTCTTTAGGAGTCTCTGCCATTCTTGTTTCCAAGGCCATTTCTGAGAAGTTTTGATAATTCAGGAGCGATGATAAGTCATTTCGTAACTTTAGAATATGATGAATAGTTTTTGTATTATCAAATTTTGGTACGGCTAATTCTGAAGCTTTAATTGAATACGCTTTATAAAGCTGCTCTCGTAATTCACGATTCTCTGCATACTGAAGAACAGGTATGTAACTTGGAAAGTCTAATGTAAATAACCAACCATTTTTTTTAATATTAGTTGCTTTTTCTTTAGCCATATCAAGAATATCCTTAGGGATGCCCTTCAGTTTACTTTTATCTTTAATGATAAGGCTAAAATCATTAACAGAATCAAGAACATTTTCTTCAAATTTGGAGCAATGTTTTGATAATTCACCTTTAATATTTTTAAATTTATTTTTTTTTAGTTTTGGTAACGAGACGCCAGCAAGCTTAAAACTAAGCAATTCATTTTTAATAATCTTTTTTTGAATAGCATCAAATTTTTCCGAAGATTTATCTAAAGAAATAAATTTTTTATAAATAATTTCATTTTGACCAAGTGTAGAATAGTATTTTGTAATTTTAATAAGGTTTTCATTGTATGCTTTTCTTAGAGGCTCATTATTCATTACAGAGTTTAGGTGACTAATTTGAGACCATGCACGACTTAATTTCTCTTCACATTTCTCAAGTGGTTTAACGAAGTTATCCCAACTTGGGTTTTCCTTGTCGCTTTCAATTTTTTTTATAGAGCTAATATTTTTATTTATTATCTCATCGATAGCAGGTGAAATATGTTCAACTTTTATTTTTCCAAAGGAGGGAAGGCAGTTTCTTTTAAGTAAAGGATTCATAATTTGTAATCTTTATATATATATTATTAATGAGAGAAAAATTAAAGTAATTAATTCAATTTTTATTTAAGGTAAATATATCAGGGTAGACTTTAATAGTGATTATCATGCTTATGATGGTCTTTAATTTTTTCTTTATATTTAATCACTTGCCGATCAAGCTTCCCTATTAATAACTCAATTCCATGGTACATATCCTTATCTGAACATTTAGCATGAATATCAATTTTTGGAAGATGAATCGTAGCTTCTGCAACATGATTTAACTTTTCAACACTTAATACAAATTTAACATCTATTACATAATCAAAATGCGTTTTAATTTTTAAAAACTTCTTAGTAATATGCTCATGAAGGGATGGAGTTATATCTAAATGATGTCCAGAAATATTTATATTCATAAGTATACCCTTAAATAATTTTTCGGTTAGAGGACGGTAAAATCTTCAAAATTTTACGATATTTTGTAACTGTCCTTCTAGCTATTTTAACTCCTTGATCATTAAGGAGCAAATGTAATTGCTCATCAGAGTATGGCTTTTTTTTCAATTCTTTGTCAATAATATTTTTAATTTTAGAAAGGATTGCTTTTGACGATAAATTATAAGTATGTAAGGTTTCAATAGTTGAACCAAAGAAATATTTTAATTCAAAAATTCCATGTGGAGTCGATATATATTTGTTGGAAGTAATTCGTGAAACTGTAGATTCATGAACTTCTAATTCAGTTGCAATATTTTTAAGTGTAAGCGGCTTAATGTAAGACTCACCTTTTTCAAGAAAATCAATTTGTCTTTCTACTATAGATCGAGAAACTCTTAATATTGTTATCGCTCTTTGTTGAAGATTTTTAATCAGCCATTTTGCTTCTTGAAGTTTATTTTTTAAATTACTATTTTTTTTATCTAACAAAATATTTTTGTAATCATTATTTATTTTTACTCTAAAAAAACTTTCATTATTTAACTCTACAACCCATTCTCCATTTATTTTTTTTACAAACACATCTGCACTTATGTAGTTAGTATTTTCAATTTTTTGAAATGTTAAACCCGGCTTAGGATTAAGTTTTTTTATTATTTTAATTGCTTTTTCTAATTCATCATCCTCACACTTTAATTTGTTTTTTAGGGCCATAAGGTTTGAGGAAGCAAGTAAATCTAGGTGTTTTTTAGAAATAATTTTTGCTAAATTTATAATTTTAGGATTATCCTTAATAATATTTAATTGCAGGGTTAGGCATTCTGATAGGTTTCTTGCACCTATTCCTGGAAGTGAGGCATCTTGTATTAATTTTAATAACATTTCTATTTCTTTTAAGTCAACAATAGGGTTGAATGGAATTTCTTCTCTTATTTTTTCTATACTTTCTGATAGGTACCCATTCTCATCAATATAATCAATCAGAAATGAAAAAATAACTTGATCTCTGTCTGTGAATGATAAAACAGATATATTTTCAATTAAATATTCTTTAAGTGTTTGATTTTTTACTTGGTTTTCAAAAATATTATAATTTTGACTAATAGAGTTACTATTATTATCTGTCACATTTTTATAGGGGACTGATTGGTCTTTACCCTCCTCCTCTAGAAATAAATTTTCAGCTAAATATTCGTCAATTAGATCATCTAATTCTGACTGGGATGCCTGTATAAATTTTATCGACTGCTGAAGTAAAGGTGTAAGTTTAAGGGATTGTGATAGTTTTAAATTAAAATTTAATTTCATATCTACAGCGTGAAATTCTTACCAAGATAAATTTCTCTTACCTTTTGGTTTGAAGTTATTTCTGATGGTGGCCCAGAAGCAAATATCTTCCCTTGGTTTACTATGTATGCACGGTCACAAATGCCCAGGGTTTCCCTAACACTATGATCTGTTATCAGAACACCAATACCAATTGAAGCTAGGTGCTTAATAATTTTTTGAATATCAATCACTGCAATTGGATCAATGCCTGCAAATGGCTCATCTAATAAAATAAATTTAGGGTTTGTTGCCAGGCATCTAGCTATCTCTACCCTTCTTCTTTCTCCGCCTGATAAACTGATTGCAGAATTATTTCTGATATGTTCAATATTTAATTCTCTTAACAATATCTCTAGTTTTTCCATCAATTTTTTTTTCGATAGTTTTCGTAGTTCTAATATTGATAATATATTCTCTGAAACTGTCATTTTTCTAAAAATTGATGGTTCTTGCGGTAAATATGAAATACCAACTTTTGCGCGTTTATGAATCGGCATTTTTGTTAGGTTTTGATTGTCGATTAAAATATTCCCATGATCAGATGTAACAAGTCCAACTATCATATAAAAAGAAGTTGTTTTTCCTGCTCCGTTTGGTCCAAGTAAACCTATCACTTCTCCACTTTTTATAGACAATGAAATATCTTTAACGACAACATTATTTTTATAACTTTTCTTAATATTTTGAACTATTAATTCTGACATTATTAATTTACTTTTTTAGGATTTATGATTGCTTTTGTGCGCCCTTTTTTTCTGACTTCTCCATTTTTATTTTTGGTATCTCCAGATAATGCTTGAGCAAATTCGCTATTTGCATCGTACATTATATAGTCACCCCATACTTCATCTGTACCTCTTTTTACATATGCTTTTTCATATAAATGAACTTTATCCATGTGACCATCATATTCAATTCTTAATCCTTTACCATCTATATATTCATCCCCCCCTTCCATCTTTTGCTTAAAAGTTGCTGGCTCTCCTATTGATGTGCTATGAGTAAAACCTTGTTTATCCTCTCTTACAATTAATGTATCTGCATGAATAATTAAAGTTCCTTGAGTAAGTATTACATCTCCAGTATATGTACTAATACTTTTAGTGTCATCAACTGTCATTGTATCTGCTTCTATTTCTATTGGTTTATCCCTATCAGACTTTTCTGCAACTCCCGTAGAAGGTACTAGCATAAGTAGTAAAAAAATTAGTTTAATTACTTTGAGGTTTTTCATAGTAGACCTTTACATTACTTAGTAATTTGATTGTTCCTTCCTTTTTATCATAACTCATCCCAATCCCGTCAATTTCAATATCTGGTTCTTGTATTATCTTGACTGGTTTTATACTTGTAACAATATCTAATTTAGTGAAAATGTTTAATTCATCAGTAAAAAGTGTCATCTTTTTCTTTTTTGCTGTCGGTAGGCGGATTAACACAACATTTTTTTTAAGGAACACTTCATCCCCTTTATTGTTGATTTCACCAGCAACACTCTTAATAGAGGTATGAGGCTTCCCATTTTCATATTTTGTATAGAAGGGTTGAATGAGAAAAGCCTTCTCAGAATAATCATAATGTTTCATTTCCTTAGCCTTCAATATGTATTTAATTTCTCCGTCCTTATCAGTTTGTGTTGTTGTAAAATTGGATAAGAAAAAATCAGGACCACTATTAAGATCTTTTTTTTTATTAATATACTCTCTATCAACTTCTTGCTTCAACCAGTAACTGGTTAAAGCAATAATTATTAGGAAAATTGCAACAAAGAATGTGGAAAGTTTATTCAATATTTTTATAGTAAATCAAATTATTTTAGCTTTAAATAAATTTTGTATTGTTAAGGCTCCAATTAAAAAATTATTAGCGTCAGTTACGAGAAAAGCTGTAATCTTCATCTCCTCCATCATTTTAAGAGCTTCTACTGCCATTTGATCAGATTTCAAAATTATGGGGTTTTTTTTCATAGATTTATCTATGGAAGAATTAATTTCTATTCCATCAAGCATGGATCGTCTTAAGTCCCCATCGGTGAAAATACCTAAGGGCTTGCCAACTGAGTTTACAACTGCTGTAAATCCAACTTTCTTTAAAGAAATTTCATTTATCGCATCTTTTATTGTGGCTTCAATATTTATTAATGGTGTTGATTGTAAATCAAGCATAATGTCTTTAACTAAAACAATCTTACCAAGACTCCCTCCCGGGTGAGAGCGAGCAAAGTCTTCTGCTGTGAACTCTCTTAAATCAAGAACACAAATTGCTAAAGCATCACCCAGGGCTAAAGATGCGCTTGAGCTTGCTGTAGGAGCGAGTCCTAAGGGGCATGCTTCTTTGGTAACCTTCACACTTATATGGATATCACTTTGTTTGGCCAAATTAGAGCTGGAATCACCCGTTATGCTGATAATTTTAGCCCCAATTCTTTTGATGGTTGGTAAAATTGATACTAATTCATTACTTTGACCCGAGTTTGAAAGAAAAATAACAATATCATCTTCGGTTATCATCCCAAGATCACCATGACTTGCTTCACCAGGGTGCATAAAAAAAGCAGGGGTTCCTGTACTTGCAAAGGTAGAAGCAATTTTCCCAGCTATGTGACCAGATTTGCCAATTCCACTCAGAACCACTCTTCCTTTACAATTCAAGATCTCAAATACAGCTTTTACGAAGTCTTCTGAAATATCAGAACTTACTTTTTGTATTTCCTTTGCCTCAATATTTAAAACCTCTTGGGCTCGCTTTATAATTTCTTGTGTATTCATAGAAAATTTTTTGTTTTAATAAATTTAGACTTATCATGAAAGTATAGATTGATTTGATAGTAGAATAAAGCATATCTTAAGTCATACTAGTGATTATGTTTGAATCAATCCAATTAATTATTTTATTGTTAGTCAGTTCAGTCTTGATGGTGGCTCTTTTTAGCTATTTAAGGCTGCCTCCAATGATTGCATATTTTGTTGTTGGACTAGTTTTAGGCCCACATGCGATTGGGGTATTACCAGATTCAGAATCAAGCAGACATTTTGTCGAGTTTGGCATAGTATTTTTAATGTTTACTATAGGGTTAGAGTTTAGCTTACCTAAATTAAACTCTATGAGAAGCATTCTTTTCGGACTAGGCGGTTCCCAGGTTTTAATAACAATTTTTACCGTTATATTGTTCGGAGTGTTTATTGGCCTAAATCTGCCTACAGCATTTATTATCGGAGCGGCCCTGACTATGTCTTCCACAGCTATAGTCTCGAAAATTTTAATGGAGCGAATTGATCTAAATAGTAGACATGGTAGGCTAGCAATCGGCATTTTATTATTTCAAGATATTGCAGTAATTTTTATTCTTATTTTAATCCCTGTTTTTAATTCCCAAGATACCGATTTATTTGAACTTATTATTTATTCTTTAGCAAAAATAATTTTATTATTATTTATTGTTTTTAAAGCTGGTCAACCAGTTATGAACTTTTGGTTTGGTATTGTCGCAAGAAATAAATCTAGAGAATTATTTGTTTTAAATGTATTGATGATTACACTAATTTTTGCTTATGTAACAAAACTAGCTGGTCTTTCATATGCTTTAGGTGCTTTCTTAGCTGGAATGTTAATCTCAGAAACTCGATATAGGCATCAAGTAGAGTCAGACATAACTTCATTTAGAAATATTTTATTAGGATTATTTTTTATTAGTGTTGGAATGATGCTAAACCTTGATGTTTTGAGTAATAATTTTTTATTAATATTTGTGTTGTTTATTGGGCTTACCTTATTTAAAATAATCTTAATAACTTTTCTTACATGTTTTTTCAAGTATGAGCTTGGAGTTGGAATTAGAACTGGAATTATTCTTTCGCAAGCAGGAGAATTTAGCTTTGTAATTTTAGCGCTTGGACAAGAGAGCGGAATTATTTCGGGCGACATTCTTCAGATTATATTGTCTGTTTGCCTTTTATCAATGCTATTTGCCCCAATATTAATTCCATACAATGGAAGGATCGCAAGATTCATTGCTAAAGGGTATTCTAAAAAAACAGAAACATTAATGAAGCAGCAGGAGGGAATAGGACATGATCTATTTGATCATGTGATTTTGTGTGGGTACGGAAGAAGCGGACAATATTTGGGAAGGTTTTTAAAAGAAGAAGATATTAAATATATTGCTATTGATATAGATTTGAACCGGGTTAGTGACGCAGCCAATGCTGGTGAAAATGTAATGTATGGAGATGCAAGTCGTAGAATTGTTTTAAGAGCCGCTGGGATTGAAAGGGCAAAAGCTGTTGTAATTGCTTATGCAGAAGATAGGTCCACTGAAAAAGTATTGAATGTTATTCGTGAATCCCACCCAACCCTACCCGTTGTTGTAAGAACTAAAGATGAATCTTCGGTCGAGGCATTAAAAAATTCTGGAGCTACAGACGTAGTTCCAGAGGTTCAGGAAGGGAGCTTGATGTTAGCATCTCATGCACTGGTTCTATTGGGTGTTCCACTTAGCAGTGTGATAAAAAAGATTAGGATTTTTAGAAGTGAAAAATATAAAATGTTTAAAGGGTATTTTGTTGGTGCAACTGATTTAGATGAAGAGAATACCATTCAAGACCGCCTTCAGCTTCATTCAATAGAGATTAAAAAATACTTTTTTATTAAAGATAAATCATTAAAAAACTTACCATTACAGAAATTTAATATTGAAATACAATACTTAAGGAGACCCAACATGCTTGAAGATGTAGAGCCTCGTGAGGATATAATACTGGCAACTGGCGATATAGTTGTTATTTTAGGTTTGCAAATAGATTTAAACTTATTCGAAAAATATGCAATTACTGGTAAATAAAAATTGAGTGTAAAAATTGTAGTCATAGGAGCAGGAATAGTTGGGTGTTTGACTGCTATCAAGTTAAAAGAAACAGGGTTTGATGTTACTATAGTTGATAAATCTCAATTAGGTGCAGAGTCAACGTGGGCAGGTGCTGGAATTTTATTTCCATTGATGCCTTGGCAGTACGAAGCCAGAGTTTTTGATTTATGCAAAAATGCATCAACATTTTATAAGGCTTTCTCAAAAAAATTATTTCAGCACACTAAAATCGATCCAGAATATATTGAGTCAGGTTTGATATGTACCCCACCCTTTGATAAAAAAAATGTACTAGACTGGGCCGGTAAAAATAATTTAAATGTCAGTGAATATAAACATAAAGGAGAATCATCTTATTTGTTTAAGTTTGTTGGACAAATTCGTGCCCCAAGACTAATGAAGTCTATTAAATTGTATATGAAAGACCTTGGGATAGATTTATTAGAAGAAACTCAGCTTAAGCACCTCAAAGACAATAATATTAATGTTAAAGAGTGGCCGACTGTTGGAGAAGATAAAATATCTGGAGATATATTTGTCATAACTTCTGGTGCTTGGAGCTTTGAATTGAAGAAGCACTATAAAGAGACGATTTATCCAGTCAGAGGCCAAATGATTCAATATAAAAAAACTAAAGTAAAACTTAAGCACATTTTATATTCTGATGATTTTTATGTGCTTCAGAGGAAAGATGGAATAATACTTGCTGGAAGTACAGTTGAGCATGTAGGTTTTGACAAAACTGTCAGTAAATTTTATTTGAAAAAACTCATGGAAAAAGCAGAAAAACTTGTACCTGAATTAAATGGTTTAGAGCCCGAAACTCACTGGGCAGGTATAAGGCCGGGAACAAAGGGAAATGTTCCTCTGATACAAAAAGATAAATACCATGATAATGTATTTATTAATTCAGGCCATTTTCGTTATGGTTTAACTATGGCACCTCAATCAGCAGAAGAAGTTTGCAGTATGATAATAAAATCACTCCAATGAAAAAAATAACTACAATAATTTGGTGCTTCATTGATGGGAAAAAAGGACATGAAAATCAATCAGTTGGCCTAATTAACCAGCTGGAATCAAAAGTAAAATGCATTACTCATTATATTGATGTACCTGCAAAAAATAGCTTTTTTTCAGCATTAGTCTTTAATAAGTTATCAGTTTTGAAGGTACTAAGGAAACCAAGCTTAATAATAGGAGCCGGTCATAAAACTCATTTATACGTTTTATATGCTAAATTTTTTTTTGGTGGAAAATCAATTTTATTAATGAAGCCCTCTTTACCGGTTAAATGGTTCGACCTGTCAGTAATTCCTGAGCATGATGTAGGGAATTTAAGTAAATCTATTTATATTACGAAAGGCCCTTTAGGAAAAATTACCCACAAAAAATATAAACAAATACGTGGACAAAATTTAGTATTAATAGGAGGGGAATCAAAACACTATGAATGGGATAGTAATAAAATTATCAATCAAATAAAGGAAATCGTAGAAAATAACCCAAAAGAATCGTTCATTTTATCGAGTTCTAGAAGGACACCAAAAAATTTCATAGCTAAAATACCACAACAGATAAAGTCAAACATAAAGATAGTTTTATGCCATGAAACTAATGAAAGCTGGATGAATAAGGTTATGGCTCAGTCAAATTATATTTGGGTTACCGTAGATTCTTATTCCATGATCTATGAATCAATTAATGCGGCGGCTAATGTGGGTGTATTAAATTTAAAAAATAAAAATACAAAATTAACTAAAGCAATTACAAAGTTGATTTCCGAGAAAAAAGTGTTTACTTGGGATAAAAAGCAAACATATAAGACTAATAAAAAAATAATATACAAATCAAACGAAATCGAAATTTGTTCTAAATATATTATAAAACGTTTTATAAATAAAATATGAATACAAAAAATATTACTGTATTACAAGTTCTTCCCGCACTAGAGTCTGGAGGTGTAGAAAAAGGTACTTTGGAGGTAGCTAAATTTTTAGTTGAAAAAGGGCATAGATCAATTGTTATTTCCAAAGGCGGAAGATTGCTAGAGCAGCTTATTAAAAATGGAAGTGAGCATATTAAGTTAGATATAGGCAAAAAGTCATTGTTTACAATTAAGTACATGCCATTTTTAATTAAATTTATTAAAATTAGCAATATAGATGTAATTCATGTTCGCTCTAGATTTCCTGCATGGATAATATTTTTAACACTTAAGTTTATTCCAAAAAAAATAAGACCACTTTTGGTAACTACAGTTCATGGCCCATATTCAATAAATTTTTATAGTTCGATTATGGCAAAAGGGGATTTAGTTATTGCTATTTCAGAGACGATTAAAAAATATGTTTTAGATAACTATAAAGTACATAAAAAAAGACTTTACCTTAATTATCGGGGAGTTGATTCTATAAATTATAATAATAAGCAGACTGTTTCTAAGCAATGGAGCAAAGATTGGTTCAAGGAATACCCAAATACGAAAAATAAAATTCTTGTAACCTTGCCTGCCAGAATAACTCGATGGAAAGGGCAAGAAGATTTTATTAGCTTAATATTGAAATTAAAAGATGATTTTCCTGATATACATGGATTAATCGTAGGAGATACACAGAAGGGCAAAAAAAAATTCCTTAAGTCCTTAAGAGCAAAAGTTAAGCTCAATAATCTATTAGATAACATTACTTTTACAGGCCATAAAGGAGATATAAAAGAAATAATGTTAATTTCAAAAATCGTTTTCTCATTGTCAAAGGAGCCAGAAGCATTTGGAAGAGTTTCTTTAGAAGCATTGAGTTTAGGGATACCGGTTATTGCTTATTCACATGGTGGGGTTGAGGAGCAGTTAAAAAAGATTTTGCCTTCTGGGTTAGTAACTAAAAATAGTAACCAGTTACTTTATGAGAAAACTAAAAAATTTCTTATTAAACCTCCAATTCCTAAAAAAAATAATTATTTCTTATTAAAGAATATGTTGGAAAATACATTAAATATTTATTTCATCGGAATAAAAATAAATAATCAGGATAGACATTGAAATTTATCATTGTTACTCAAACATTCCCTCCAAGGAAAGGGGGGATGCAACTTGTTATGAAGAGTCTTTCAGAGGGCCTTTCGGAATATGGCGAGGTAATTATTTTTCTCGATCATTCTTGTAAGGAACCAGTTAATAGTAAAAATTTTACCATTAAAATGAACCCAACATTATTTCCAAAAATCATCAGACCTTATGTGAAGTTTGTAAAACTATTTTTTCAAGACGTAAATAGAGACGATATCTTTATTTGTGATAGCTGGAAATCAGTTTCAGCAATACCAGGGACCTATTCAAATAAGATAGTTACCTTAGCACACGGGCAAGAGTATCTTGACCAAGATAAAAATGGTAAGAAAATAAAATTAGCGCTATCAAGGTCAAATATTTTGATATCAACATCAGCGTATACAAAAAATTTGATTGAAAAATACCAAAAAAAAATTATGATTAAAATCATACCTCCCACATACGCAATGCAAGACTCATTAAAAATAAGTAAGAAAGTTAGAAAAAAAAGCGAGTTGGTTAATTTATTTAGCCTCACGAGAATAGAAAGAAGAAAGGGTTTGTTTGAAACAATGTCTGCACTATCTATATTAATTAAAAATAACAAGTTAATAAACTGGCATTGGACTATTGCAGGGGATGGACCAGATTTAAACGAACTTAAGAGAAGATCAAAAGTATTGAATTTGGATACATTTGTAACCTTTTGTGGAAAAATAGACGAAACTAAGAAAAGGAGGCTGTTTAGTGATGCTGATTTATTTGTCATGCCTTCCTATAGGTACAAAGATTCAGTTGAGGGTTTTGGAATAGTTTATATCGAAGCTGCAATGTATGGAATTCCATCTATAGGCGGCGAAGATGGTGGAATTACTGATGCTATTGAACATAATGTAACGGGGTGGCTCGTTAATCCATTAAAAAAAGATAAGTTAATAAAACTACTTAAAAAAACTATTAGCAGTAGTGAAGAGCGAAAACTGAAAGGAATTGCTGCTAATAAAAATTATAATAAAAAATTTAAGGGTAGAAAGACTTTAAAAATGTTTATTGAGGAAATTACGGTTTAAAAAAATTTTGACTAATAAAAAAAACATATTAATTATTAAGCATGGGGCTTTAGGCGATATTATTGAGTCCGAAGGTTTGATGCGTGCAATAAGAAACCATCATTTAGAAAGTAAAATTACTTTTTTAACATCAAGTAGGGATAAGAGCTTAATAGAATGCTTTTATTATATAGATAAAGTCATGACTGATGATAGAAGCACTTTTTGGAATGTAAGTAAAAATTTTTTACTATTGAAAGAATTAAGAAATTGTAAGTTTGATATCGTTTATGATTTACAAAACTCCCAAAGAACATCGATATATAAAAAGTTTTTTTTAATTAAACCTCAGTGGATTTCAACTAATAGAAAGATTCATCCAATATCTGGTCTGATTGGCTTGGTTGAAATGCTTGAAGAGCATGGGGTTAGGGATAAAAAATCTTATATCCCAGACATATCATGGATGGCAAGCGATGTGAGTCAATTATTAAAAAATAATAATATTAAATCTAGGTTTATTCTGCTTATACCTGGTTCTTCCGCTAGCCATAAAGATAAAAGATGGCCATACTTTAACGATCTATCAGAGGAGTTAATAAACAAAGGTTTTGATGTCGTTAGTATTTTAGGGCCTGACGAGATGATACTAGAAGATAGTTTGTATGGAAAAATTTTTAAAAATTTAGCATGGGGTGACTTAGTCGGAGTGATAAATAACGCAACTTTTGTCATTGGCAATGATACTGGTCCAAGTCATATCGCATCATGTTTAGGAAAAAGTGGAATAGCTTTATTTGGACCGACAACAGCATTACAGTCTGGGTTATCGAGGCCACCGTTTGCAGCTATAGAATCGGATAATTTGTCTAAGATTACAATTAAAAAAGTAATGAAAAAATTATTACTTCAATTAGATTCGGTTAAAAATTAATTTTTCTTTTGATAAATAACCAGCCAGCCCACAATTAACCAAACTATGGCAGCAAAGCCATTATTAAAAATACTTATGCCAGTTGTAAGCGGGAAAAAGCAAACAAATAACAAAGTTGTTAGTATGCTTAAGACGAAGAATGACTTATTTTTTTTATATGATTTAAATATTGATATAAAGATTGATGCAATCATTGCGTAGAATAAAGTAAATCCAATAACCCCTGTTTCTGAAAGAAGTTCGAGCGATAAATTGTGGGGATGAAAGCATACACCTGGACCGGATCCAAGTAAGCCAAAATCAGTACATACTTGTCTGTAGGTATGGAGCCCAACACCTATAATTGGAGACTCTAGCCATACTTTTATAGCGCTTTGGAATACGAGACCGTAGGTATATGCTAGCTCACCAACATTTGGCATAACTCCTTCTGCGTTTGATAACGTAAATATGTTTTCAATTTTTGAAAAATGATCAATTGTACTTATAACTGTTCTATTTGTAATTTCAGGATTATTAAATGCAAAAATTATAATAGAAAGAATAGACACAAAAAGAAAAGAGATTAAATATAATCTTATTGATTTTTTTTCTACAAATAAAGCACATAACACTAAAAATGAACCACATAGACTTAGCATAAATGCCATTCTCTCACCGGTGATAAATATAGTAAATATACCGATAAATAGTATTAAAAAATATGGAATAAAACTTATCGAATATTTTTTAATTGGATTAAAGAGGGTAGCGATTAACAAAAAAAGAAACATAAGTCTCGAAAGCCAAATACCTGGAATAGGATTATCTCTAAAAGGTCCCGTTAGTCTTAACCCGTTATATAATATTGGGTAACCAAAAATATCTGTGCCATTAAAATATTGCCACCAACAATCAAATAGAATAAATAAAAAAGTTATTGCAAAGATAATAAAGAATTTTTTTTGTTGTTCTCGTGTGTTTAAAACCCAATAAGCTAAAGCAAGTGCAAAAATTGGCCATCTGATAAAAGCAATTGAGTAAAGTAGACTCTTCTCGGGGTTTGAGCTTAATGGAGTATTTATGAAGAGTAAGTATCCCCAAAAAATTAAAGCAAATATGAACCAACTCTCTTTTACCCAGACCCAATTCTTATTAATAAAAGATTTATATAAAAAAAGAAAAACTATGGTGATAATCGTTACATCTGCAACACTCCGGGAAAAAAATAAGAGTATCGGTAAAATAATAACAATATATTTACTGAATAAATCTAAAGCTGAATTTGTTTTACTATTTTTCATTGGTAACATTATATATAAAATAATTGTTTTCCTAATATAAATTATATTGTGAGAGAATATTATTTCTTAAACTGCTATTAAATTTATTGTGCTTAAAAACCTAGGCATAGAAAGTAATAATGACAATTAAAATACAAAAGATTTTATTTATTACTCTTTCAAATATTGGGGATGTTATCTTAACTACCCCAGCACTTGAAGCAATTAATCTTAAGTACCCAAATGCTCGTATTGATATTGTTGGAGACAAACAATCAATTTGTATTTTTAAATATTTTCCATATGTAGAAAATTTGTTTATTAAAAATAAAGACGATGGATTCATTGGGTTAATAACCCTATTAAAAAAATTAAGGCTTACTGATTATGATCTAGCAATTGATTTAAGGTCAGACGCATTACTTTATTTTATAAAATCTAAAATAAAAGTTCATAAGCTACCTAATAAAAAATCAATGAATTTGCATAGTGTAGAAAAGCATTATTATTGCTTAGGAGGCATAGTTTCAAATAAACTTCCGGATACTAAAATATGGATATCAAAGAAAGAAATATCTTTAGCTAAAGAAAGAATAAGTAATATTAAAAGAAGTAAAATATTATCTATTGGCTTAGGATCTAGATTTAAAGCCAAAAATTGGCCGGTTACCTCTTATGCTGATTTGTCCAATAAACTTCTTAAATATTTTGATGCGGTTATTCTGGTTGGCAACAAAGATGATTCGAAATACGCAGATAAATTTATTGAAAATTATCATGGTAAAGTAATTAACTGTATGGGCAAATACGATATTATTGAGACGGCAGCGTTAATCAAGCACTCTGATTTATTTATAGGGAATGATTCTGGTTTAGGACATGTTGCTAGTTCAGTTGGAGTCAAAACATTCACTTTGTTTGGCAATGGCGAGCCATATAGATATAAACCCTGGGGCAAAAATTCAGAATGGCATCAAGATAAAAATTTTGAAATAACAAAAATTAAAGTTGAGGTTATTATGAATAAAATAATACCTCTTTTGACTACCTAGTTGCTACCCAGCTACCTGACTTTCCGCCATGCTTTTCAGACAATTTAATGTCGAAGATACGCATTTCTTTATCCACTGCTTTACACATATCGTAAACTGTTAATAATGATATTGTTGTAGCGGTCAGTGCCTCCATTTCAACACCAGTTTTACCCATACAAAATGCCTTCACAGCACATTCAACAATATTATTTTTTTGATCAATATGGAATTCGATGTCAACATTGGTTAGTTCAATTTGGTGACATAATGGTATTAGGTTAAAAGTTTGTTTCGCAGCCTGAATACCAGCAATTTTTGCTACTGTAAGGACGTCTCCTTTTTTGTGTTCACCTTTATTTAATAATAATAATGTTTTTGGGCTCATTTGAATAAACCCAATAGCTTTTGCTATCCTTTTGGTAATAGCCTTGTCTGATATATCAACCATTTTGGCATTGCCATCTTTATCTGTGTGTGTAAGCATATTTTTAAATATAAATTAAATATAAAATTCCATTTTTTATATATATTACCCATAATATAAAATATGAAAAAGCTTTTATCAATATTATTTATTATATCCACTATTTGTAATGCCAATAATTTACCCGATTTAGGTGATTATGGTTCAACTGTTGTTAGTTCTCATGATGAATCGCTTATTGGTCGACAAATTTTATATCAGGTTAATCAGAGCCAAAATATTGTTAGAGATATAGAGATAAGTGATTACTTAGAATCAATTGGACTTAAGCTTATAAGAAATAGCTCAGACCCAGGCCGAAAAATACAATTTTTTATTGTCAATGACCAGACTATTAATGCTTTTGCAATGTTAGGTAATATTATTGGCGTTCATACTGGACTTTTCCTTTCAGCTAATTCTGAATCCGAACTTTCTAGCGTATTAGCACATGAAATTGCACACATCACTCAAAGACATATTGTAAGAATTCTGGCACAGCAAGATCGTATTACTACTGAGGGTCTTATTATTACCGCATTAGCAATTTTATTATCAAGGGGAAGTGCAGACCTTGGAAGTGGAGCGTTTCTTGGAGGAAATGCTTATGCAATGCAGCAGAATTTAGATTTTACGCGTGAACATGAGAAAGAGGCTGATAGAGTTGGTATCCAAATTTTACATAGGTCTGGATTCGACGTTAGAGCATCCGCAGACTTTTTTAAAACATTACAAAAAGGAAATCAGTTTTCAATTGGAGCGGCGCCTTCATTTCTAAGAACTCATCCAATTACAAGTGATAGGATAAATGATATTAATGATCGTCTTGAGGACTTTTCATATAAACAAAGAATTGAAAATCCCAATTTTTATTTTATTAAGGGAAAGATAAGAGCCTTTATGGGGCGAAAAAAAACAGTCATAAATATATTAGAAAAAAATATTAAAAATAAAGCATATTTAAATGAGGCAGGTGAACGTTACGCATTAGCTTATGCGTACATAAGAAATAAAGAATTTGATAAAGCTTATATACAAATAAAAAAATTATTAGATTTTTCTATAAAAAGTCCAATGTTGATTCAATTACAAGCAACATTTTTAACGCAAGTAGGTCGTGAACAAGAGGCAAAAAGTATATTAAAGGCGGGACTAAAAAAATACCCTGGTTATCGTTCTTTTATTTACGGGTTAGCAGAAAATTATATCGAAGATGACGAATCACTAAAGGCTATACGTTTATTAGAAAATTACAAAATTAAATTTTCCCAAGACCCAAATTTATACCTTTTTATTTCAAAAGCATATTCAAGTCAGGGGAAAATATTATTGCAATATGAAAATATGGCCGAATATTTTTATTATAAATTTAATTTACAAGAAGCAATAAACCAAATGGATTTAGCTGTAAAAGCCAACGATGGAAATTTTTATGAAAAATCTAGAGTTGAAGCTAGACTTAAGCAACTAAAGAATGAAGAAGCATTGTATGCAAAATTTTATGATAAGTAATTATTATCATAATGATATTAATAATAAACTATACAAGTTAAATAACTCTATTTATAATTTCAAGTAGAAACTATATTTATTAAACTAAGGGAGATTTTATGTCTACGTTAATCAACACAGAAGTTAAGCCTTTTAAAGCAACTGCCTTTCATAATGGGAAAGAAATTGAAGTTACGGAGGCGGACTTAAAAGGAAAGTGGAGTGCGGTAATTTTTTACCCAGCTGACTTTACATTTGTATGCCCCACAGAATTAGGAGATGTTGCTGATCATTATGAGGAGCTAAAAAAAATGGGTGTTGAGGTTTATGCAGTATCAACAGATACACATTTTACCCATAAAGCTTGGCATGATACATCTGAAACAATAAAAAAAATTACATATCCAATGATTGGCGATCCAACAGGAACATTGACAAGGAATTTTGAGGTCATGATTGAGGAAGAAGGATTGGCGCTTAGAGGCTCATTTATTATTAACCCTGAGGGAATTATAAAAACTGCAGAAGTAAACGATTTGGGGATTGGTCGATCAGCAGCTGACCTTGTTAGAAAGATACAAGCCGCTCAACATGTTGCAGCAAATCCAAATCAAGCATGCCCTGCTTCTTGGAAACCAGGAGAAGAGGCATTAACCCCTTCATTAGATTTAGTTGGAAAAATTTAAATAGTTTATAAGGAGTTAAGAATGGAAAACCAAAATAAATCTATAGAAGAAATTTGTGGTTTAGATAAACAGTGTGAAAAAAGATGGTTAGAGGCTCAAACAGATTGTATCTAAATTACAACTGAACAAATGTTGGGCCAGAATTCTGGCCCAATTTTTAATAACTTATGGATTAATAGTAAATGGCACTTGATTCAAAAATAAAAGAACAATTAAATCAATACCTAACAAAAATTAAATCTCCAGTGAGTATAGATGCTTTCACTAATAATGAACCTGCATCTGCATCAATGGTGGATTTATTGAAAGAATTATCAGGCATGTCTGATAAAGTAGCATTGAATATTTTTAATGATAGCAATGAGAGAACACCATCTTTCCTAGTAAATAAACCTAATGAATCATCTGGCATTCAGTTTGCTGGCATTCCTATGGGACATGAATTTACTTCCCTAGTATTGGCTGTGTTGCAAGTAGGCGGTTACCCCGTAAAGATTTCTGAAGAACAAATTGAGCAAATAAAAAATATTGAAGGAGAGTTTTTTTTTGAGACATACATCTCTTTAAGTTGCCATAACTGCCCTGATGTTGTTCAGGCGCTCAATGTTTTATCTCTATTAAACCCGGGCATAAGTCATTGCATGATTGATGGCGCATTATTTCAAGAGGAAATAAATACCAAAAAAATTATGTCTGTCCCAACCATACATTTAAATGGTAAAGAGTTTGGACAAGGTCGAATGGATCTTGAGGAGATTATTAATAAAATTGATACAAAAGCTTCAGATAAAGCCGCTGAAAAAATTTCAGCTATGAAGCCTTTTGATATGCTTATAATTGGCGGAGGGCCTGCAGGGTCGTCAGCTGCTGTTTATGCTGCAAGAAAAGGTATTAGAACAGGTATTGTTGCGGAACGATTTGGTGGTCAGGTTATGGATACTCTTGGCATTGAAAATTTTATATCAGTTAAGGCAACCGAAGGCCCAAAGCTGGTCTCCGCACTAGAGGAGCATGTTAAGGAGTATGACGTTGATATTATTAATCTTCAAAAGGCTAAGAAGTTATCCAAGAATGAAGCCTCTCATTACGAACTAGAACTTGAGGGCGGAGGAACTCTTGAGAGTAAATCAATTATTATTGCAACCGGCGCCAGATGGAAAGAGTTAGGAGTGCCAGGAGAAAAAGAATATAAAGGCAAGGGAGTAGCTTACTGCGCTCATTGTGACGGACCGTTATTTAAAGGTAAAAATGTTGCTGTAGTTGGTGGAGGTAATTCAGGAATAGAAGCAGCTATTGATTTGGCTGGCATAGTTGGTCACGTAACTGTCCTAGAGTTTGCTCCTGAATTAAAAGCTGACCAGGTGTTGGTTGATAGATTAAAAACACTAAAAAATGTTGATATCTTACTAAATATCCAAACAAATGAGATACATGGTTCAGATAAAGTTACCCACATAAATTATATGGAAAGAGAATCCAAAGAAGAAAAGCAATTAAATATTGAAGGAATATTCATTCAGATTGGCTTAGTGCCAAACACTGATTGGATAAATGGGAATATAGAGTTAAGTAAATATGGCGAAATTGAGATTAATAATCACGGGGCAACATCTTTACCAGGCGTATTTGCTGCTGGAGATGTAACTACAGTTCCCTATAAGCAAATTATTATCGCTATGGGAGAAGGCTCAAAAGCTGCCCTAGGGGCATTTGATTATTTAATTAGGAATTAGATATTAAATTTTTAAGTAGTGGAATGGTAATAGACTTTTTTGTTTTTAAAGACCATTCATCTAGAGCGTCTAGTGTTGCTATTAAAGTATGAAGATCTCTTTGAAGGTTGTTTATACAATAGCTAATTATTTTTGAATCTAAAGACATTCCTTTTTCTTTTGCATGATGCTCCAAGGCTAACATTTTTTCAATATCAGTAAGCCCCTTTAGTTGATAAACTAGACCCCATCCAAGTCTGCTGGAAAGATCATCCCTCAATTTCATATTTTTAGGAGAGTTTATGCCTGTAACCATTAATTTTTTATCTTCTTCCTTACATTTATTGTAAAGATTAAAAATTTGTATCTGTTCTTTTTTATCTGCATTTTGAATATTGTCAATAACAGTAATATTTTGTCTTTTAACGGCTTCAGCAAGATGTGATTTACCACAGCCGTTTTCTCCCCATAAATAAATAAAAAATATAGGGCTAGATGGCTCGATAAAATTAATTAATGAATTTAAACATTCGGCATTGTTACCAACAACAAAGTTATCGATAGTTTTTTTTGCAGGTTTGTGAATATCTAGTAAAAGTTGGTCCATAATTAAGCAATTTTGAAAATATCTATTGATAGCAAATTCAGTTAAAATTCTATTATACTTAAAGTAAAAAATATTTCAGAGGGTTAAAAAACTTGAATCAAAAAATTACATCATACAAAGATGCTGGCGTTGATATTGATGCCGGCGAAGATCTAGTTAACAAGATAAAGCCATTTGCAAAAGCAACTGCTAGAAAAGAGGTTATTGGGGCTCTAGGAGGATTTGGCTCCTTATTTGAGATCCCTGAGAAGTTTAACAACCCAGTTCTTGTATCGGGCACTGATGGTGTAGGAACAAAGCTTAAATTAGCTTTTCAATTAGATCGTCATGAGACTATAGGTCAAGATTTAGTAGCAATGTGTGTGAATGATATTTTAGTCCAAGGAGCTGAGCCCCTATTTTTTCTAGATTATTTTGCATGTGGTAAATTAAATATTGAAAAATCAACTATGGTTATCAAGGGAATTGCAGATGGGTGTTTGTTAGCAAATTGCTCATTAGTTGGTGGAGAAACAGCAGAAATGCCCGGAATGTATTCAAATGATGAATATGATTTAGCTGGTTTTTGTGTTGGAGCAGTTGAAAAAAATAAAATTATAACCGGACATAGCGTTAAAAGTGGTGATGTGGTTATTGGATTGGCTTCTTCTGGCGCTCATTCGAACGGGTATTCATTAATTAGAAAAATAATTACAGATTCTGGTGAGAAGTTATCAAAAAAAATTGATGGTAGTACGCTGGAAGATATTTTGATGAAACCAACTAAAATTTATGTCAAATCAATTTTGAGTTTATTGGATGAAATTAAGGTTCATGCAATGGCGCATATTACAGGGGGTGGTATTTCAGGAAATATACCTCGAGTCCTTCCAAATAATTTAAAAATTAAAATAAATAGGCTGGGTTGGAATATCCCATCTTTATTTGAATGGATTAGAGAAAAAAGTAATTTAGATGAAGCGGGATTATTTAGTACGTTTAATTGTGGAATTGGAATGGTTATAATCCTTTCCAAAGATGATGAGATGAAAGCTGTAAAGATTTTACAAGATGGCGGCGAAGAAGTATTTAAACTTGGGTTGGTTCATGACAGGCGAGATGGTGAAGAACAAGTCGAAATTATTTAGTTTAATATTATTTTTATGTATGGCGACCCATGCAGTAGTCGCTAAAGAATACCCAAAAGATTTTTCAATAAAATTCGACTTGTATCATTCAAAAAAAAATATTGGTCAAGTGGATATAAAATATATCCAAAATAATAAAGATTATAAATTTAAAGCAAGCCTTAAAACAAAAGGAATTCTAAAACTTTTTGGAGATAGAGAGTTTCATTCTACTGGTTCGGTAAAAAAAGAAGGTTTTCTAACTAAAAAATTTGAAATAAAGAACTTAAGAAATAGAAAAAAAAATATATTGGTAAAAACCAATTTATCAAAAAAAAATATTGAAATTACATATAAAAATAAAAAAAATATTAAGAGTTTTTTAAATGACCCACAGGATTTAATATCTCTGCTTTTTCAATTCAATTATAAAGATTATCAAGATGAATATACTTATGAAATCATTGAGGGAAAAAGTATTAAGAAGTTTCGTTATGAGAAGGTAGAGGCTAGCTATATTGAAGATATGCCAACATTAAAGAATACGGATTTGTACAAAGGAGAAATTATTGGCCAAAAAAATACAATACATTATCTCTGGATTTCTAAGCATCCTTATCGAATTCCTCTCAAAGCAAGAATTAAAACTAATTTTGGTCTATTAGTTGATCTAAAATTGGTAGAAACAAGTTTAAATTTTAAGTAACCCATATTTAATTATTGTATTTAAA
>Ga0209830_10000732_pt1 | contig 32162 bp, 30 predicted proteins | sample ArcticOcean_MG_C_12_FD_187439 | JGI IMG/M metagenome (GOLD analysis project Ga0209830, IMG submission 187439) | Marine microbial communities from western Arctic Ocean - ArcticOcean_MG_CB8_130 (SPAdes) (version 2) | ecosystem: Environmental > Aquatic > Marine > Oceanic | place: Arctic Ocean...
AAGAATTTTTTTATAGAATTTTCTTGTTTGAAAAGCCAATAAGCTAAAGCCGCTGCAAAAATTGGCCACCGAATAAACGTAATAGCATAAAAAAATGAATCTTTAGAATCTATGCTGATAAAAACATTTACGCTGAGGAGGTAGAACACAAAGAACAAGGACATCTTAAACCAAGGCTCTTTAACCCATAACCAATCTGAATTCTTGTAGGATCGATAAATAAAGAGAATGCCAATAAACAATACAGTGAAGTCAGCTAATCCACGATAAAACATCAGTAAAAAAGGAAGCAGATAGGGAATATTTTTTTCAAAAATCTTTAATGAATGCATAAGGTATTGAGGTATTAAACTGATAACATATAGTAAACCATTAAAAACATGAGTCAAAAGAAAATTCAGCATGTCAATAAAATTATTCAATAGCATCGTTTTCTTGCTTTCAAAGCTTAGCCTAAAAAATGTCCATAGGATCGGAAGTTATGTTGGTGCTATTTATTTCTGGGCAAGTAAAAAAAATTCTAGGCTCTTGGAGGATAATTTACATAATTCTAAAATATTTTCAGCAAATGATCTCCCGAATGCTAGTAGTAAAATTAAGAAAGAACTTGGGAAGAGTATATTAGAGACATTTTATCTCTGGGCATCTAATGAAACAAAAGCGTTAAGTCTAGTTAAGAATGTATACGGTCTTGATTGTCTAGAAAGCATGAACAGAAATGGAAAAGGGATCATTTTTCTAACGCCTCATTTGGGATGTTTCGAAATAACCGCAATGTTCTATGGAGCACAAAAACCGATAACTATTATGTACAGAAAGGCGCGAAAGAGTTGGATGAATGACTTAATGATAATAGGGCGTAAGAAAGGCATGGTTAAATTAGCAACTCTTGACATGCTAGGCGTAAAAAAAATTTTATTAGCCCTCCAAAAAGGGGAAGCGGTTGGAATACTTCCTGATCAAGTTGCAGATAAGGGTCAGGGCGAGTGGGCTAAATTTTTTGGTAAACCCGCGTATACCATGGTGTTAATAAAGAGGTTGATTGAGAAAACAGATGCAAATATTGTTATGGTTTATGGGGAAAGATTGGCCGATAGTTCAGGCTACAACATTCATTTTGAGAAGATTAATAAGAAAGATATTATTTCCACAGAAAATCTTAATAAGCAAATAGAGAGGTTTATTAAAAAAAATCCCACTCAATATGGCTGGAGTTATGACCGATATAAAAAGACAGCCAAACAATGAAAACTAAAAACGTTAAAAAAATATTATTCATCACACTATCGAATATTGGCGATGTTGTTTTAACTTCACCAACACTTTTAACTTTGATAAAACAATACAAAAATGCCAAAATTGATGTTGTTGGCGATAGCCGGTCAAAAATTCTCTTTACGCATTGCCCAATGATCAATGGTTTTTACGAGAAAGACAAAACTAAGGGTTTGTTAGGCACTATTAGCCTAATTAGAGCCTTAAGAAAAAATCGGTACGATATTGCTGTGGATTTAAGGTCAGATGGCTTGTTATATTTTATAAAGGCAAAAAAGAAATTTCATAAAGTTCGTAACAATGATGTGCATAGTGTTGTGAAACATTTGCAGTCGATTAAAGAGTTATCGATTCCGCACCCTGCTATATGGATAGGCAAGAAAAATGAAATAGAAGCAAGAAAAATTCTTCCTAAAAAATACGATAAAATATTGGCTATAGGATTAGGAGCAAATTCATCCCACAAGATTTGGCCCGCAAAAAATTATGCTGCTTTATGCGCTATGTTAAAAAGTAGTTTTACTTTGGTGGTACTAGTTGGAAATAAAGAAGACAATCAATTCACAGAGCATTTTAAAAAATTCTTTGATGGAAATGTAATAAATATAAATGGTGTAACTGATTTACTAACAACTGCTGCCATTCTAAAAAGAGCCGAACTTTTTATAGGCAATGATTCAGGATTAGGCCATATAGCAAGTGCAGTGAAAACTAAAACGTTTACTATATTTGGCCCAGGCGAGCCCTATAGATATAGGCCCTGGGGTGCCGAGTCTTATTGGTATCAAAATAATGAAAAAGATATTAGTAAGATAAAACCAGCTGTGATTTTCCAAAGTATCATTAAAAATTTTGGACTGGCTGCAGAGTAGAAATAAGTCTAATTATATTTAAACACTCATGTCTTTTTATAAGACTGAAAAACTATTTTCCCCATGTCCCAGATGCACCACCCGCTTTTTTTGAAAGTCCAACATTACGAATAATCATACCCTTATCAATTCCTTTACACATGTCATAAATTGTAAGAAGTGATATTGAAACTGCAGTCATTGCTTCCATCTCGACCCCAGTAGATCCGCTACATTTGGCTACAGCTACGCATTGAATCTCATAATTTTTTTCACATACCTTGAAATTTATACTGATGGAATCCAGAGATATATCGTGGCAAAGAGGAATGAGCTCACTTGTTTTTTTAGCCGCTTGAATACCAGCAATTTTGGCTACAGTTAACACGTCACCTTTTTTATTATTATCCTCCATCACACTTTGGATTATTTTTTTGCTTGTAAGGATGGTTCCTTGAGCCTCTGCAATTCTAGACGTTTTATTTTTTTCAGAGATATCAACCATTCTTGCATTACCATTCTCATCAATATGTGTCAGCATGTTTATATAGCCTTATAATTAGAATTACTAATGTATATTAAGTCATAAATTTTATATGAAAAAGATCTTCCTTGTCATTATTGTATTTTATTCTCTAGCACTTTCAAATGAGCTGCCTGAATTAGGAAGTTCGTCGGACTCTATTATTAGCGTATTTCAAGAAAAAAAAATTCGAATACAACTCTTATATCAAGCTAATCTGAGCCCCACAGTTTTAAAAGATCCCGAAATCAATGCGTATATGGAACAATTAGGTAAAAAAATGATTAATAAGTCTTCATTAATATCCACTGATCCTATTTCTTTTTTTATTATTCAAGATCGGACTATTAATGCTTTTGCTATGTTGGGAGGAGTCATTGGCGTCCATACGGGATTAATTTATGCGGCAAATTCAGAATCCGAGCTTGCCAGCGTATTAGCACATGAGATTGCTCACATTACCCAGAAACATCTCCCCAGAATTATAGAAGCCCAATCAAAAGATACTTTTAAAACCTCATTAGCTATGGTCTTTGCACTCTTAGTAGCGAGATCTAATCCTCAATTAGCTAATGCCGCTATGCAAACCGCTCAAGCAGCAGCAGTCCAAAATACTTTAGACTTTACAAGAGAGCATGAAAAAGAGGCCGACAGAGAGGGTTTGAAAATATTAAGTAAGTCTGGCTTTGATGAAAGAGCTTTTATTAGCTTTTTTAAAAGCTTAGATGAAGCTAATAGATTTTCAGCAGGGGCGGCCCCTTCTTTTTTGAGAACCCATCCAATCACATTGGATCGAATCAGTGACATTGAAGATAGAATTAAGCAGCTCCCATACAAGCAAAGAGAAGATGACCTTAATTTTTTTCTTGTCAGAGCAAAATTACAAGCATTTGAAGGGGATCCAAACACGAGTATTAATTTGCTTAAAACCAATATTCAAAATAAATCTGGAGTTAACCAGGATGCTGAATATTTTGCTTTAAGCTATGCCTATCTTAGAGGTGGGAAATTAAAAAATGCCCAAGAGGCATTTCATCGAATTAAGCATTTACGACGTTTGAGCCCGATGGTGAATGAGTTGGAAGCCAATCTATTACTTAAGAACCAAAAACTAAAAGAATTAGAGCAACATTACCAAGAAGCGCTTCTCATCTTCCCAAATTACAAAGCATACATCTATGGACTCGCCGATGTGTATTTAAGGACCCATAAAAACAAAGAGGCTATTTTATTATTGGAAGAATATTTATCGATATATCCACTCGATGCTAATTTGTATCAGCTTTTAGCGACAGCCCATTCCAAAAATAGATCATTGTATAAAGAGTATAAAAATTTAAGTGAATTTTTTTACTATAGCTATGACTTGAAAGAAGCTGCTAACCAGATGACATCAGCAATTAATTCAGCGGATGCAAGTTTTTACGATAAAGCAAAAGCTGAACAAAGATTAAAAGAGATTCAAGCAGAAATATCGTTGTACGAGAATATTCAATAAGAAAAACTTATCAAATATATTTTTATAATAAATTATACATATTAAAATTATCTCAATATAATATGATTTCTTTTTTAAATAGATAAGGAAATATATTATGTCTTCACTAATTAATACAGAAGTTAAGCCCTTTTCAGCCACGGCTTTTCATAACGGCAAAGAAATTACAGTAACAGAAGCTGACCTTAAAGGTAAATGGTCTGCTGTAGTTTTCTACCCAGCTGATTTTACGTTTGTTTGTCCAACAGAACTTGGCGATATTGCTGACCATTATGACGAATTACAAAAAATGGGTGTTGAGGTTTACACCGTTTCAACTGATACCCACTTCACTCATAAAGCTTGGCATGATGCATCAGATACTATTAAGAAAATTCAATTTCCAATGATTGGTGACCCAACAGGAACTATGACTAGAAACTTTGACGTTATGATTGAAGAAGCCGGATTAGCGCTAAGAGGCTCATTTATTGTAAGTCCAGAAGGAATTATTAAAACAGCGGAAGTAAATGATTTAGGTATTGGCCGTTCAGCTGCTGACTTAGTTAGAAAAATTCAAGCAGCACAACATATTGCAGCTAATCCAAATCAAGCATGCCCTGCATCTTGGAAGCCAGGAGAAGAAGCGCTTACTCCTTCACTAGACTTAGTTGGCAAAATTTAAATAAACAGTAGGATTCATTTGGGTCGGCATCCCGGCCCAAATGCTTTCGTACCCATACCTAAAAAGAGGAAAAATGTCACTCGATTCAAAAATTAAAGAGCAGTTAAATCAATATCTGACGAAAATAGAAAATCCTGTTGTTTTAGATGCCTATATTGACGACCAATCTTCATCTAATTCTATGTTAGATCTATTAGAAGAATTATCAGGTATGTCAAATAAGGTATCTCTAAATGTTCATAAAGATAGTGATGAAAGGACCCCGTCATTCAACGTAAATAAACCTAACGAGGTATCCGGAATTCAATTTGCAGGCATACCTATGGGACACGAATTCACATCGTTAGTGTTGGCATTATTGCAAGTCGGTGGTTACCCAGTAAAAATATCTGATGAGCAAATTGAGCAAATTAAAAATATTAAGGGACAATTTAATTTTGAGACTTATATTTCTCTGAGTTGCCATAACTGCCCCGATGTAGTTCAGGCATTAAATGTGCTGTCACTCTTAAATCCTGGCATCAGTCATTGCATGATTGATGGCGCATTATTTCAAAATGAAATAAACGATAAAAAAATTATGTCCGTTCCAACTATACATTTAAATGGCAAAGAGTTTGGACAGGGTAGGATGGATCTTGAGGAAATTATTAATAAAATTGATATAACAGCTTTCGATAAAGCAGCTGAAAAGCTATCAACAATGAAGCCGTTTGATATGCTTATTGTGGGCGGAGGTCCGGCAGGAGCATCAGCTGCTGTTTATGCCGCAAGAAAAGGAATTAGAACAGGCCTTGTGGCAGAACGATTTGGCGGACAGGTTATGGATACTCTTGGCATTGAAAACTTTATATCAGTTAGGGCCACTGAAGGTCCAAAATTAGTCGCGGCATTAGAAGAACATGTTAAAGAATATGATGTGGATATTATCAATTTGCAAAAAGCTAAAAAGCTATCAAAAAAAGAAAACTCTCATTACGAACTAGAGCTTGAGAGTGGGGGAAGGCTTCAGAGTAAATCAATTATCATTGCAACAGGTGCTCGATGGAAAGAGCTAGGAGTGCCAGGTGAAAAAGAATTTAAAGGCAAGGGCGTAGCTTACTGTCCGCACTGTGATGGACCCTTATTTAAGGGTAAAAATGTTGCTGTAGTAGGGGGAGGAAATTCAGGTATTGAAGCAGCAATTGATTTAGCTGGCATTGTTGGGCATGTTACCGTATTAGAGTTTGCTCCTGAATTAAAAGCAGATCAAGTATTGGTCGATAGAGTAAAAACACTAAAAAATGTTGACGTATTAATGAATGTTCAGACAAATGAGATCTACGGTGGGGATAAAGTGACTCATATTAAATTTATCGACAGAGCTTCCAAAGAAGAAAAGCAATTGGATATTGAGGGAATATTTATCCAAATTGGATTAGTACCCAACACTGATTGGGTGAATGGCATGATTGAATTAAGTAAATACGGTGAAATCCAAATTAATGATCATGGGGCAACATCTTTACCAGGAGTTTTTGCAGCAGGGGATGTGACAACCGTTCCGTATAAACAAATTATTATTGCTATGGGAGAAGGTTCAAAGGCAGCTCTCGGTGCATTTGATTTTCTTATAAGAAATTAAAGTATTTTTATTCAAGATGACCGTCCAATCAAAATCCTTTTTTAAGAAGCTGAATTAAAAGTGGGATTGTGATTGGCCTTTTTGCTTTTAAAGACCATTCATCTAATGCATCTAGAGTTGAAATAAGGGAAGGGAGGTCTCTTTTGAGATTTGCCATACAATAGGATATTATCTTTCTATCAAAAGACATACCTTTCTGCACAGCATAATATTCTAAGGCAACTCTTTTTTCGTCATCAGTTAATGGCTTAATTTGGTAAACTAGCTCCCAACTCAACCTACTTGCAAGATCTGGCCTGAGATTCATCTTATTCGGAGCACCGTTTCCAGTAATAACTAATTTGTTATGCAGCTTTTTTGATTTATTAAAAAGATTAAATAATTCTATTTGCTGATCATTGTCGAGGTTTTCAACATCCTCGACGACTGTTACATTTTTTTCTCGTAAGGCGGATGCTAAGTGTGATTTTCCGCTACCACTTTCACCCCAAATATAAATAAAGAAATGATCAGTAGAGTTTATAAGCCTTTCAATAGAGTTTAAACACTCAGCATTTTTTCCCACTATAAAATTACCCATAGTTTTTTTCGGTACAGGATGAATATTAAGTAGAAGTTGGTCCATATAGCCTTTTAGAAAGTGTTAATAAAGAGGTAATATCAGTTAAAATTATACTATACGTAATGCGATCAATTAAATATGAGGAAATAACCATTGTCAGAAAAATCTACAGAGAAACAAAGCATTTCCTACAAAGATGCAGGGGTCGATATTGAGGCAGGAGATCAATTAATCCACAACATTAAGCCTTTTGCAAAAAAAACAAGCAGAAAAGAATCGATTGGTAGTCTAGGTGGATTCGGTTCATTATTTGAAATTCCAGAAAATTATAATAAGCCCGTTCTCGTATCTGGGACCGATGGGGTTGGCACAAAACTTAAATTAGCCTTTGAGCTTAATCAGCACGACACCATCGGTCAGGACTTAGTGGCTATGTGCGTCAATGATATTTTAGTGCAAGGGGCAGAACCGCTGTTTTTTTTAGATTATTATGCATGTGGAAAGCTTGATATCGATACCGCTACAATTATTATTAAGGGGATTGCAGACGGATGTTTATTAGCTAATTGTTCGCTAGTCGGTGGAGAGACGGCTGAAATGCCAGGAATGTATCCTAGTGGCGAATATGATCTTGCAGGATTCTGTGTTGGTGCAGTAGAAAAAGAGAAAATTATCGATGGGTCATCGGTTCAGGCAGGCGATATCATTTTAGGTATTGCTTCATCAGGGGCTCACTCAAATGGGTACTCTTTAATTCGTAAGGTTATAACCACAAACCATATTGACTTACACAGTAACTTTGATGGAAGAACTTTGGCTAACGTGCTGATGGCACCAACTAAAATTTATGTTAGATCAATTTTAAAATTAATTGAATCAATTGAAATACGAGCTATGGCTCATATAACTGGTGGTGGTATAACAGAGAATATACCAAGAATTCTACCTAAAGGGTTGTCTGCAGTAATTGACAAAAAATCATGGAAGCTACCTTTGTTATTTGAATGGCTTAAAGATGAAGCAGGATTAAATGATATTGAATTATATAAGACATTTAATTGTGGGATAGGAATGGCCGTAATGGTCGCTAAAGATGATGTAGAGAAAGCAACTGAAATACTAAAGGCATCAGGCGAAGAGGTTTTTATAATTGGGGAAGTAAAAAAAATAAGCAATAACGATGTGCCGGTTCAATACATCTAATTATCTCTGCATATTCATTTTATTAATATCTGCAAATCTTTTTTCAAAAGATTTTCCGGCTAAATTTGATATTAAATATGAACTCATACACTCAAAAAAAAATGTTGGTGAAATTGGCGTCACATTTACTGAAACCAAAGGACTTTATAGTCTGGAGGCAACAACATATGCAGCAGGTATATTAAAGCTGCTTGGAGATAGAAAGTTGCTGAGTCAAGGAAGAATCGATAAAAAGGGATTTAAGCCAAATAGTTTCGAATTTATAAACGTAAAAAAACCAAGTAAAAATATTAAGTCAAAATTTTTATATAATAAAAACCTAATAACAACAAACTATAAAGAGCAAGTAATCAAAAAGAAATTACCTTCAGGAATATTAGATTTAGTTGTTTACTTATATCAATTTAATTTTATAAAGACCAACAACGCTATCTATAACTTTACAATATTAGAAGGGAAAAAAGTCCGAATATACAGGTATAAGAAACTTAAGCAGGAGGCCGTAAAAATAAATAAAAAATTTATACAAGCTGATTTGTTCGAGGGGAGCATTATAGGAAGAGATAGCTCAACGCATTATGTCTGGATTTCAAAAGACAATTTTCGTATTCCAATAAAATTAAAAATACAAACAGACTTTGGTTTACTTATTGAGCAGAACCTAATTAGCACAAGTTTACAATTATAGGTTATGAAACGTTCTATTATGTTTTTTGCCATATTGGTGTCATTTTTAATTCATGCAATTTTTTTTTCAAAAATAAATTTTTCATTTAATTCTTTCAAAGAAAACCAATTAATAACTGTGGAATTGACTCAATTTCCTGAAAAAAAATTAAGTTTGAATATTAAGAAAAAAAAAGTAAAAGCAGAAGAGCTTAAAGAGATATTGATAAGATCTAAAAAAAATAATCAAGAAGAGGCGCCTATAGGTTTTAAAAAAGATCTTTATTTGAGAGAAAATCTATGCGAACTATGTAGTCCAATAGAAGAAATTCAGACACCAGAAGAAACAAAAAGTTATGGAGAAACAATAGAGTCACTACTTCTCGAATATAAAGTTTCCTATGATTTAGGACCTAACAAGGGTAGTTTAAGAGCAATAGATCCATTTGGTAGAAGCTCAGGAAAAGTGTACAAACAAAGATTTGATGAGGTGGGTAAGCTCGTTATTACTTTTGATGTAGTGGATGATAAATATAATATTCAATATAAGGCTTCAGCTACAGGCCTAACTTCAATCATTTATTCTAATCCGTTAATACAAACAAGTAGGGGAAATATATCTGAAGAAGGGTTAAAACCAAATTATTACTTATACCAACATGGTACAGAAAGAATAAATGAAGCATTTTTTGACTGGGTAGATAAAACTCTGCACTGTAAACAAAAAGAAGAGTTAGAACAGTCCTATTCTTTAATTGATGGCTCACAAGATCAGTTAAGCTTTATGTTTCAATTTATGTTCCTTGATCCACTGGATAGAATGCAAATACCTATCACTAATGGAAGGCGGCTAAAAGTATATGATTATCATTATGTTGATGAAGAGATACTATATACTCGTGAGGGAGAATTGAAGGCAATTCATATTGCCAGGTTTAATTACGAGGATCAAGAACGAATTGATTTATGGCTTTCTGAAAAATACGGATACCTTCCGATAAAAATTTCAATAACTCAGGATGATTTGAGTGTAATCGTGCAAGAAATAATTACGTTAAAGGCAATAAAAAATGAATAGATTTGCTATTAAGGCATGTGCAGATATTTTAGGTGAAAGCTTGATAAAAAATTTACCTGCTGACGTCCAGCTAAGTTATTACTTTAAGAATAATCGAAATTTAGGAAGTAGCGATAGATCAGATATTGCAGAAATTTATTATGGCGTAATTAGGAATAAAAGATTACTTGAGGAAATTGTTGGAGATGCTCATTGTAAAAAAATGATTTTGGTATATTTGTTGGTATTGAAGGGGCATAGTATAAAAGAGTTAAGTGGAGTGACTGACGAATATGAAATCGAATGGTTAGTAGAAAAGAAAAAAAATAAAGTCCATATTGATTCATGGCCAACAAAACTTAGTCTACCCGATTGGATATGGGCGAAATTAGTTTTATATTACGGTGAAGAAGAAGCTATTGCTTTTGGCACGTCGTTATTATCACCAGCAACACTTCAATTGCGTGTTAACTCGTTGAAAACTATGTCAGTTCAAGAAGTTGTTAATGAGTTTCGCTTATCTTTCCCAGATGAAGTAGATAAAATCAAGAAAACAGAATTATCTAAACAGGGCATTACGCTGCCAAGAGGAACAGCGATACAAAAACATCCACTTTTCCTAGAGGGAGCTATAGAGGTTCAGGAAGAAGGAAGCCAGCTTTTAACTCTATTACTCGATGTTAAAAGAGGCCATATGGTTGCTGATTTTTGTGCAGGAGCAGGAGGTAAGACTTTGGCTTTGTCAGCATTGATGAAGAATACCGGCAGAATTTATGCTTTTGATATCTCTGATAGACGACTTGCAAACATGAAACAAAGACTTAAGAGATCAGGGGCATCAAATATTGCTATGCAAAGAATTTCTAATGAAAATGATTTAAAAATAAAGCGACTAAGGAATAAGTTGGACCGTGTTCTCGTGGATGCACCTTGCACAGGGCTTGGGACCTTAAGAAGAAACCCGGACCTGAAGTGGAGACAAACAGAGGAGTCACTTGCCGAATTAGCGACTAAGCAAGCCTCAATCTTGGAAGCTGCATCCAAATTATGTAAAAAAGGTGGTTATTTGGTTTATGCAACCTGTAGCATTTTAAATGATGAAAATGAAAACATAGTAGCTTCTTTTTTGGAGAATAATAAGCATTTTAAAATAATACCGCAGCATACTGTTATGGAAAAGTATGGTGTTGATATTGGTGGTGGAGATTTTTTAAAATTAACTACGCATACTCATAAAACTGATGGATTTTTTGGGGCTCTATTACAGAGAATTGAATAGATGAAGAATGTAAATAAAATGATTTTCATGGGTGCCGGTACGGGAATCTTACTAGGATTGCTGATTAAATTTTTCCCTAATTTATTTTTTGTCGATTATTTGTTAATAACTACTGACCTTGTAGGACAAATATTTATCAAAAGTTTGAAAATGATTTTAGTGCCTCTTGTTTTCTTTTCAATCGTTGTTGGAGTTTCGAACCTGGGGGGAGGAAAGAACTCAAGTTTAATCTGGAAGTCCACCTTTTTATATTTTATGATAACTATGTCAATTGCAATCATCTTGGCACTGGTTGTTATGAATATTGTTCAGCCAGGCGTAGGGTTAAGTATTGAGTCATGGAAATTAGTCGATAATAAACTCCCATCAACCATGACTATTTCGGAATTCTTCAAAAATTTTTTATTAAGCTTATTTGAAAACCCATTCCATTCTCTTTCTTCTGGAAAAATTCTACCGCTGATAGTTTTTTCTATCATCATTGGTGTCGCATTAAACGATAGAAAAGGTAGTTTTACGGCAGCTAAAGATATTTTTACCAGTCTTTATGAGGTTATGCTAAAGATTGTCCATTGGTTGATGATATTTGCACCACTAGGCGTATTTGCACTCTTAGTAAATATGGTTGTTAGCCAAGACATGGATTTATTTACTCAATTAGGTATTTTTATTTTTACGGTAATATTTTTAATTCTATTTCATGGCATAGTAATTTTGCCTACAATTTTATTCATCTTAACTAAAATAACGCCTATGCATTTATGGACAGAGGGAAGGCCAGCATTTATTACTGCATTTGCGACTAGTTCCAGTGCAGCCACCCTTCCAATTACCTTGAATGTAGCCAACAATAATTTTAATGCTTCTAAAGGTGTGTCCAATTTTGTACTTCCCTTGGGGGCAACCATGAATATGGATGGGACAGCATTATATGAGGCAGCAGCAGCACTTTTTATTGCAAACTTAGTAGGAATGGATCTATCTTTAGCCCAGCAACTTATTTTGTTCTTTACAGCTATGGTTGCATCAATTGGGGCCCCAGGAATTCCTAGCGCTGGTATGGTAACTATGGCGATGGTTTTACAGGTCCTAGGGCTCCCTTTGGAGGCCTTAGCTATACTCCTCCCAATGGATAGGTTGATTGATACATTTAGAACAACCATTAATGTTGAGGGCGATTTAGTAGGGACATTGATTGTGGATAAGCTTGCTAAACCTTAACGTGTTTTTTCTTTCTTTCAATAAATGCCACAGATAAAGAATAGGCGGCAGGTATAACAATCAGGGTCAATAAAGTAGAAGAAATCATTCCACCAATTACGGCAATGGCAAGCGGCCCGTTTGATTCAGATCCAGCACCATAACCCAAAGCTGCAGGCAGCAAAGCTAATATTAGTGTAAGGGAAGTCATTAGCACTGGACGAAGGCGTATTGGGCATGCCTCTAAAAGTGCTTGGTCGGTTTTTTTCCCAGCAGCCTTTAATTGATTTGTCATATCCACCAATAGAATAGAATTTTTTGCAACCAGTCCAATTAAAAGGACCATCCCAATCATTGAATAAATATTGAGACTATTCCCCGTAATCCATAATAAGAATATTCCTCCAATTACCGCTAATGGCTGAGCTAACATAACTATTAAAGGTTGGAAAAAGGAATTAAAAAGGCTAGCTAAGACCATATAAAGTAATACGGTAGCTAGAATGAATACAAAAATAACATTACTCATTGTTTTTGCAAACTCTTTAGCTTGACCTTCTAATTGAATTGAATACTCACCCGGAAGAATATTTTTACTAGCTTCTTTAACTATGTTAACGGCCTCACCAAGAGAAATTGTTGGATTTGAATAAAAACTCGATGAGTATTGTAAGTTTTGACGCCCCATTACTGCTGGACCCAATTCTTGGTGAAAGGAAGTTACAGTATCAAGGCGAACTAATTCTCCAGACCTACCCCTTAAGTATATTTTATTAAGATCATTTAATTGCTCAAATGAACCCTCCTTCCCCTTCAATCTAATATCATACCTCTGGCCATCTCCTGGCTCATCATTAAATCTTGCTACATCCAATCCATTACTTAGCACAGAGATTGCCTCGGCAATATTAGCTGCACTAATACCAAAACTTGAAGCTCTATCTCGATCTATGTCTAAAATCATTTGGGGAAGATTTAGTTGTAAATTAAGATCAATACTTCCTAATTCTTCTTTCTCTGAAAGTTTTATTAAAAGTTCATCACTTAAGGCAGCAACTTTATCAATACTTGGACCAGTGATTGAAAATTGCAGTATTTCTGAACGCCTTCCACCTGCAAATGATACGCCTGAAGGAAAGGCTTTAACTCCAGAAAGTTGGTTAAAATCAATTCTCATTTTAGCCATAATTTCAGATTGGGATAGAGAGCGCTCTCTTTTTTCTTTTAGCCTAACGCTTATAAATCCACTGTTTACTTGACCTGAGCTTCCCAATCCGATCGATGAGAAGATGCTGGCAGTGTAGGCATCATATAGATTAATAATTTCTTCAACTTCTAATAATTTATTGTAGGTATATTCCATATTAGAGCCTAGCGGAGTTTTAAATCTAACTGTAAATCGACTTTCATCTTGCTCAGGCACTAATGTTTTTTCTACTTTTGAGAAAAGAATACTACTAGCAAGAACTACAATAAGGCTAGAAATCAAAACTTTCAATCTATTCGCTAATGCCCAGGTTAATATTTTCTTATAATTTATATCTAGTTTTTCAAAAAAGCTATTTAAGCTTTTAAGGCAATTAACTTCCTTCTCTTTCATAACTAAAAACTTTGAGCACAGCATAGGGGTTAATGTTAAGGAAATAATTAATGAGACTAAAATTCCAGCTGTAACAACCACAGCAAAGGATTCAAAAAAACGGCCGATAATTCCATCCATAAAAATAACAGGAGCAAAAATGCATACCAATGCTAATGAGGACGCTAGAACGGCAAAGACTACTTCTTTGCTTCCATTAATCGCTGCATTAAAAATATTTTTATCGACAGTCTTCTGATGACGGAAAATATTTTCAAGGACAACGATTGAGTCATCAACAACGACCCCAATCAGAAGTATTAGAGCAAGCAGGGTCATGCTGTTAAAAGTAAAGCCATAAAAATACATGACTGCAATAGAGCCAAGAAGCGAAATAGGAATTGCAATTGCAATAATGAATGTTGAACGAAGTGATTTTAAAAAGAATAATACAACAAGAGCTGCTAATAAAGTTCCTTCAAGAATATGATTCTGTAGAGACTTGACCATAGACTTAATATAAATAGAATCATCCGTTGATACCCTTAGCTCCAATCCAGGTGGTAAGCCAGGTCTTATTTGAGTATCAATCTTTTCTTTAATTTTATTAATAATGTCAACTGTATTAGAATTTGCTACTTTGATAATTCCAAGTCCAATTGATGGCTTACCATTATGACGAGCAGTTTGTCTGTAATCATCCAAACCATCCTCTACCTCAGCTATGTCTTTTATCTTAATGGGACCCCCATCCCGATAATCAATAATCATTTCTTTTAGGTCTTTAATTTTATGGAACTCCAAATCAAGCTTAAACATTTTTTCTGATTGAGCTCTTACAAGAAAGCCCCCAGGAAGCTGAACATGCTCCTTCTTAAAAGCTAAAACTAAATCGTTAGCGGTTATTTTAAAGGCAGCCATTTTTTCAGGGAGCAAGTTAATTCTTATTGTCCTATCTCTTCTGCCACCCAATGTGACATACCCAACACCATCCACAGTTTCTAATTTTTTCTTCAAAATATTATTTGCATAGAGATTTAATTGCTGAACAGTACGATCTCCAGTCAAACCTAACCACATAATCGCCGATGCATTTGTTTCAACTTTCCTTACAACAGGGGGGACAATGTCATCAGGTAGTCGCCTGGCCAGTCGACTGACTTTAGATTGAATTTCATTAAAAGCGACTTCAATATCCTTATCAAGATTAAATGTGACACTAACAACAGAAACGCCAGGAGATGATTCGGACTTAATAGATTCGATACCCGGAGTAGTATTTACTGCCTCTTCTATTAAATTGGTAATGCTAGAGTCAATTATTTCAGGATTGGCTCCTTCTAACGTTGTTGTAACCGTGAGGATTGGAAAATCAATCGTTGGAAATTTATCAATACCAATTTTTTGGAAACTAATAATTCCCAGCAAAACAAAAACCGCAGAAATCATCCAGGCTAGGACATGTCTTCGAATTGAAATTTCAGGTAATGACATATTTTATTATGACGAAATATTGATAAGAGTTTGATCAGATAAATATGCTGCGCCATCAAGGGCAACCTCTTCATTTTCTTTTAAACCTGAAAGAATTTCAATAAGGCCATCCTGACTAATGCCTATAACGACCTTACGCTGATCAACTCTATTATTATTAACAATATAAACCACTTGCCCGGCCGGTCTCAATACAACGCTTTGTTCTGGGACTGCAATTCCCTCTCTACTTGAAAAAATTACTGTACCTTTTACACTGGCTCCAGGCTGCCATTCAGGCTGGTCTTTAATATCCGCTATGATATCTATAGACCTACTATCAGACATTAGCTGAGGCTTTAACTCAGCAATCTTGACTGAAATTTCATTCTCCGAGGTTGGTGTTTTAAGTTTTATTGGGATGCCTGGTTTTAATTTTCGAGCTAATTTTTCAGGGAACGGTATGTGAGCACGAAGCTTTTTATTGCTAATAATCTGAAATACCGGATCTCCGATTTTTAGAAAATCTCCAATTGAAGAAATTTGTTTTTCAATTGTTCCAGAAATCGGAGCGTAAATTTTGGTTTTCTCAATTGTAGATTGAGCTATATTTTTTCTAGCCTGAGCTATTTTTAACTCTTCAACTGTTTCATCTTTTTCGGCAATGATTGAATCTAAAGCATTAGAAGAAATAAATTTCTTATCAACAAGAGTCAAATTTCTTAAATAAACCTTCTTCTGATTAGCAAGTCGCGCCTCAAGCTTTTTGACTTCTGCTTTAGCAAGAGATAATTGAAAAATGTAATCCTTTTGATCTATTTCTGCTAGTAGATCCCCTTTCTTTACAATAGAACCACTTCTGGCATGCAGCTTAATTACTTTTCCTAAAACTTCTGAGGAAATAGTAGGATCAATAATTCCTTTAATAGAGCCTATTGCCGACTCTTTATCTTCAAAAATTTCTAACGTAGCTTTTACTGTTGTTATGTAAATAGCTCTCTTTGTTTTTTCAGCCGACGATTCTTTTTCACTGCAACTGAGCATGAATAGAGTGACTATGGTTAAGACAAATAAATATCCAGCACTATTTCTCATGTATTTTTTCCGATTTAATTAAATCCCAATCAAAGAAGGGTCCTGGGTCTGTTTTTCTTAGAGGAGCAATATGTTCGTGACCCACAATATCAGTAATTGGATAATAGTTACATAGACATCTCATTAGATTTATAAGTTTCATATATTGATTCTTCTCAAATGGCCGATGATCGCTACCTTCTAATTCAATACCTATTGAAAAATTATTGCATTCAACTTTATTTTTCCATATTGATTCTCCCGCATGCCAAGCTCGATCTTTGCAAGATACAAATTGTATTGCCTCTCCTGAACGCTTAATTAGGAAATGACATGAAACTTTAAGATCTTTTATAGTCTCAAAATAACTATGCTTCCTTGCATCTAATTTATTTTGAAAGAAATCTTCAATATGAGTATTTCCAAACTGATTTGGCGGTAAGCTGATATTATGAATTACTAATAAAGTTATCTTAGAATTTTTTGGCCGGCTATCAAAATTTGGCGATGAAATTCTCCTTATATTCTCTACAAATCCTTGGTTATCTATTTTTGCTAATTTAGAGCTTATGATCATAATGATAGATTATAATTTATTGTTTATAGCTTGGTACTTATTTTTACAGTTTTTCAGACCATAAGTGTAGCTTTTATTTTTTTTTGGGGACTTAGATGTTTATTGATTACGTTATATTTGGCATTGTAGATAACGGAGTAATGTTAGTAGGGGCTTTTTTTGGAATTGGGCTTGAAAAATATTTGCCTGTACGTCTCCAGGTTGGCCTAGGATCAGTTATTGGTGCTGGAATAGGTAATGCAGTCAGCGATTTCACGGGTGGAGCTGTTAGTTTAAATTGGCCTCTAGCGTTTGGCACAGGTTTGGGTTGTATTATGGCTTTAATCTTCATACCGCTGTTCTATAAATTCCAAAAGCGATCAAAGTAAGAGTTTCAGCCCAGTATGCAACTCAGCCATGCTGCAAGACTTTATGCCTGCCTTTTTTATGAGCTCATAACTCATATTACTTTATGGTTTGTCGTAACTTTTTTTATATCATTATTTTTTCATTATGAGATAGCGCAAAATTCTAATTTTTTAAGATTTATATTATGGATCATTTCGGGATGGTATTGCATTTATTCCTGGTCTCATGGGGGCCAAACTCTAGCAATGAAAGCTTGGAGATTTAAACTTATTCCACCCAAAAACCAGTCGTTTCAATTTTTTTTATTCCGATACCTTTTGGCTTCGCTAGGGGCTTTGTTGATTTTAGCGTTCTATCTTAATATATTGTTTGGAGGAAAGCAGTTCATTCATGATTTGATTTTAAAATCTAAGATTACTTATATTCAAACCTCTTAATAAGGTAAAGCCCCAAACATAAAAATATTAGGGTTGGAACAAGTGAGCTTATAAAAGGTTGCCAGTCATTAAGGAGGCTTATATGCCTTATTAATGTATTGGTAATTTGGTAAGCAATACCAATAATTATACCAATAAACATCTTAAAGAATTTTCCACCAGAACGTTCTTGTAAAAAACCGAAGGGAACAGCAAAAATTATCATAACCAATGGCATTAGAGGGTGAATAATTTTTTCCCAAAGAGCCACCTCATATTTTGTAGATTTTTGGTTGTTTATTTTTAAGTATGAAATAAATTTATATAAATTAAATGATGACATTTTTTCGGGTGAAATGATTAGGGCATTCATCATTTCTGGACGCATGAGCGATTTCCAACTCCCCATTGGTATGGATTTTTTCTTAACAGAATTTTCATAAAGTATTGTTTGTATTATGTTTTCTAGCCTCCATTCCCCTTCCTCGTAAGCTCCTTTTTCTGCATTGACTATAGTTCTTAAATTAAACTGGCTATCAAATTCATAAATGTTAATTCTTTCAAGGGTTGCATCTGGCAAAACATTTTCAATATTAACAAAGTTATCCCCATCTTTTATCCAAAAGCCAGAGCTAAACTCTTGACCTACAACTGAATTTGTCAATCCAATCTTCATCTGCTGAGCATTTTTTTCAGAGTTAGGCGCTATAAGATCACCAATGAGAAGAGTGAAAATGGCAAAAAAACCTCCTGTTATCATCAATGAGGTGGCTATCTTTTTTATAGAAAAACCACTAGCCCTAATAACATTTAATTCCGAGTTATAGGATAGCTGGCCTACTGTATACATTGATCCAATAAGAACTGCTAGAGGAACGGTTTCGTAAATATGCCCAGGAATACTAAGGATAACAAAAGTCATTGCATGACTAATCCCATAACCTCCTTTCCCAAGATCTCCAATTTCTTGAATAAAGTCAAAAAAAGCAAACAATGAAATCAAGCCAAACATGATCATAAAGATCCCAATCATGAATTCCTTATTAATGTATTTGATTAGAATCATAATTTTTTAATAAATCGTGAAGGTAGTAGTGGAAGATTTAAGGATCTTCGGTGAAGGAGGTAAAAAGCAACTAATCCAAATACGAGATGGACGGGAAGAAAGCCGAGCCACAAAGGAATTTTACCTACCGATATAAGACTTTGAAAAATACCTAAAAAATTGTTGTATATGACAAAAATAAATACAGCAACAATCATGTTAAACGACCTTCCTGTTCGATTATTAATGAAGCTCAGTGGTATAGCTAGAAAAATTAAGAAGATGGTTGATAATGGTAGTGATAGACGCCACATTAGCTCTGCTAAAAACTGCTTTCTATTCGAATCATTCTGATTAAAAATTAAGGCTAATGTTGGCATGGCTTCTATGATGCCTGCCTTAGCTCCAACATTAAGATTATTTTTGGGTGTTTTTTCCATAAGAATGCCATATTCATCGAAAGTTGTTGTTGAGAATTCTTTGCTATTAGCAATCCCTTCATAACGCCGACCATTCTTTAATACAATATAGTTATTGTTATTGTTATCTTCAATTCTTTCACCTTCATTGGATACAATGACGCCAAGCTTTCCGTTTTGCATGGATTGAATAAAAATATTTTTTACCTTACTTCCGAGGCTACTAAATCCCTCGATATAAAAAATTCTATTATTTGATTTTGACTCCTTGAAGGTACCGGGAGTAATCGTTGCAATTTCATCTCTACTTTTTAAGCCACTCTTATATTCTTCTGCTTTTTGGACAGCCCATGGACTGATATACAGGGATAGAGAAGCAATGAGAATGATAATAGGAAAGCAAAATAAAATTATAGGTTTGATTAAGCTGTAAAGCCCAAGTCCCGAGCTGAACCATATTATCATTTCGCTGTCCTTATACCAACGACTTAAGGTTATCAAAATCGTAATAAATACTGTTAGTGATAATAACAGAGGCATATGCTTTAAAAGATTAAAAACTAACACCGTGTCAATGGCGTCGTTTGGTATACTTCCTCTTGCAGCAAAACGAAAAACAATTACTGCTCTTTGCGCAACTACAATTCCAGACAAGACAAGAATTGTTGATAGGGATGTAAAAAACAACTCCCTTGTTAATGACTTTTTAAAAAGCATGTGATTATAAATTTGATTCTAAATAAGGATAATAAATGAAATTTAACATTAAAAGCGACTTAATACATGACATATCGGCTGATATTATTATATTAGCTGTAGACGATAAAAATCAAATTATTCAAAGACCTAAAATACCAGCAGCAACCTTATCCCTTTTATCTAAAATTATGAATGGTAACGATTTAAAGCAAGAGGTAGGTTCTGTTACTGTGGTTCATGGAGATATAATATTTAACCGGGTTATGCTAGTTAGGACGGGAAGTGCAAAGCAATTTGATGCGGAAGCACTGATCAAGATTGTAGGAAGAGTTTCAAACACAATAAGCAGCTTAAATGTTAAAAAGGTTTTACTACCTATTGAACAGTTTTTTAATGAGCATATTTGCGCCAATGCTGGAACAGAATTTATTGTTAGAGAACTTATTAATTCTTCCTACGTAGTTAATTCCCTAAAAACTTCTAAGAAACCAACCCCGAGTATTCAAACCATTATTCAGTATAAAGGAGAGGCGTTAAAAGAAGTGAAATCAGGAATGCTTCATGGGTCGGCGGTAGCAGATGGTGCTAATCTTACAAAGGATCTAGGTAATTTACCGCCAAATATTTGTACGCCAACTTATCTTGCTAACATCGCTAAAGATATTGCAAAAAGGCATGGAATGAAGGCAAAAATTTTTGATAAAAAACAAATCGAACAATTAAAAATGGGCTCATTTTTATCGGTAGCCAAAGGAAGCAGAGAGGCCCCAAAATTTATTACAATTGAGCATAATCTTGGCCCAAAGAAGCAGAAACCTATTATTTTAGTTGGAAAAGGAATCACTTTTGATGCAGGGGGGATTTCCATTAAGCCTTCTCCTGATATGGATGAAATGAAATACGATATGGGCGGAGCTGCTTCCGTATTGGGCGTTATGGAAACAATTGGCATACTAAAGCTACCCATTAATATTGTTGCACTAATACCTTCTTGTGAAAACCTGCCGGATGGTTTGGCTTTGAAGCCAGGAGACATTGTTACAAGTATGTCAGGACAAACAATTGAAGTGCTGAATACTGATGCAGAAGGGAGGTTAATTTTGTGCGACGCTCTTACTTATGCTGAAAGATATAACCCAGAGGTAGTTATTGATGTTGCAACCTTAACAGGTGCTTGTGTAATTGCATTGGGCCATCATGCAACTGCAATTTTTAGCAATCATGATCCTTTGGCTGATGAGCTTAAGGCGGCTTCAAATATTTCTTTAGACAAGGCATGGCATATGCCTCTATGGAAGGAGTATGAACCACAATTGAATAGTAATTTTGCAGACATGGCAAACATCGGTGGTCGCCCAGCAGGAAGCATTACTGCCGCTTGCTTTCTTTCTAAGTTTGCTAAAAAATATCATTGGGCACATCTAGATATTGCAGGCACAGCGTGGAAGTCAGGAAAAGATAAAGGAAGCACTGGAAGGCCAGTACCAATGTTAAGTCAGTTTTTGATTAAAAGATCCGGATTAAAAAAGTAATTTGACGAACATTCAGTTTATTTTTAACGTAGCTGATAAGCAAGGATTAATATTCGAGATTATCGCTTCATCAGTTAAAAAAAATAGGTCAAGTCTGACGCTTTTTGATGACAAAGCGTTAATGGTAAGTCTATCTGATATGCTTTGGCACAATGATGTTTTTTCATTTTTACCTCATCAAACTAATAAATCATCTTCAATCAATAGAATATGTTTAAGCGATAATGGTATCAAACATATGGACGATATATTGATTAATGCAACAAATGAAAAAATTGAAGGGTTTAGTAGGTACCTTAAGCTTTACGAATTGATTGGCTTGGATGAGCTCGAGAAAGCTAACGCTAGAGAGCGTTTCACTTTTTATAAGGATTGTGGTTACAAGCTAAGTGCGACTGATCATTCCCAGGTTATTCTTTAATTAATTCTGAGTATTGATCATAACTTAAAAGGTTTTCGATATCACAATCTGAGTCTAGAGTAATTTCGCATATCCATGTTTCATAAGGACTATCATTAATAACCTCTGGTGATTTTTCTACCAGCGGATTAAGGCCAATGACTTTGATATTTGCAGGTGAAACAATGTCTGAAGCAGTTTTGACTGACTCTATAGTTCCTAAGGATCTATTTGAAAGTATTGGTTTATTAAGCTGGATATCAACAAAAACAATATCACCAAGAAGGTCTTGAGCAAAATCAGTAATACCTAACCGATATTTATTGTTATCTATATGATCAATCCATACATGGTCTTGGGAAAATTTTAATTCTCTTGTGGGCTTCATTGATTACCTTATATTTATTGAGCAGTGACAATCTTTGTTAGATTGTATATTATCTTGATTAACATTAAAACAAGGTAGTTTGTGAATAAATTATTAAGAAATTTTCTTCTAACATTCCTTCTGCTCATAAATGCATCTAGTTACAGTTATGCAAAAGATAAAAGGCTACCAGACGTCAGATCCTCAATGGCAATGGTAGTTAGTCAGCATACCGATGAAGTTATATATCAAAAAAAAGCATATACAAAAACCTCGATAGCATCGCTCACTAAGCTCATGACCGCGATGGTTATAATTGATTCCGGCTTAGATTTGAAAGAAAAGGTAGTGATATCAAAGGAGGATATAGATAGATTGAAATGGACTGGGTCTAGACTTACTTTTGGCACTAAGCTCACGAGGTTAGAGCTACTGTCTGTAGCCTTAATGGCTTCTGATAATCGTGCAGCTTCTGCGCTTAGTCGATCATACCCTGCCGGAAAAAAAGCATTCGTTAGAGCAATGAATATAAAAGCTTTGCAGCTTGGTATGCATAATAGTTTTTTTGCAGATCCAACAGGACTAGATAAAAGAAACATATCAACTGCAAGAGATTTGGTTAGGATGACCAAGGCTGCGTATCAGTATCCTTTGATAAGAGACCTGAGCACAAATCCTAATGGTAATGTTAAGGTAGGTAAGAGAAAAAAATCTATCGGTTTTTCAAATACAAATAGCTTAGTTAGAAAAGGTCAATGGGATATCGGGCTATCTAAGACAGGTTTTATTCGTGAGGCAGGAAGATGCTTGGTGATGCAGACTGTTATAAATAATGAGCCTGTCATTATCGTCTTGTTAGACTCTTTTGGAAAATATACGCGAGTTGCCGATGCAAAGAGAATTAAAACATGGATGGAAAAAGAAAAAAAAATTAACAAAGTAACAAACTTACAAAATTCTACTAAACAACCTTCTTAACCTTCTTAACCTTCTTAACCTTCTTAACCTTCTTAACCTTCTTAACCTTCTTCAAAGCCTCTTTTTTCTTAGCCTCTTCTTCAAATTTTTTCGATAGCATTTTTAAGGCTTTATCTAGTGAGATATTATCAAGATCTGTATCTTTAGATATATTAACCTTAGTAGCTTTTAACTGAATATAAAAACCAAATCTACTTTTGTATACCTCAACAGGGTTTTGTGATTCAGGATCGACACCTATTGTCTTGAGAGGTTTTAATAGATCTACAGCTGTCTCAAAAGAAATATCAAATACATTCTCTGTCTTTGGAATAGATTTAAATTTACCGTTATGATTGACATAAGGGCCAAATCGACCAATATTAGCTAGGATTAATTTACCGGTTTCTGGATGCTCTCCTAGCTCTCTTGGGAGAGATATTAATTTTTTTGCTACAGTTTCATCTAGATCTGCCAGAGCAATCTCGGGGGGTATTGTTGTTCTTTTTGGCTTAACTTTATCACCATCTTCAGGTATACCTAGCTGAAGGTATGGTCCATAAGGTCCTATAAGCAGGTAAATTGATTTTTTTGTTAGTTCGTCTTCACCCACAATTTTTGGTTCTTGAGGTAAGTCGCCATTTGAGCTTCTTGTAAAATCACAGTCAGGATATCCTGAGCATGCAACAAAGTTTCCTCGTTTACCCAGTTTTGATAGAAGCGGTTTGTTGCACTTAGGACAGTCTTCCCCTATTTCCTTTTGCGTAATTTTTGTCCTATCCAGATCACTTTTTTCTTTCACTTGTTTGATGAATTGATCCCAAAATATACGAATAACTTCTAGCCAATTTTTTTTATCGGCTGCAATATCATCAAGCTCACTTTCAAGGTTGGCGGTAAAGTCATAGTCAACATAATTGGTAAAGTGTTCAGTAAGAAAATTGTTCACTACTACCCCAACATCGGTTGGGGTAAACCTTTTCTTCTCTAATAAAGCATATTCTCTGTCCTGAAGGGTGCTAATAATACTTGAGTAAGTAGAGGGCCTCCCAATACCATGCTCTTCAAGTGTTTTGACTAGGCTGGCTTCTGTAAATCTTGGAGGCGGCTCAGTAAAATGTTGCACTCCTGAAATTTTATCAACCATTAAAAATTCTCCAACTTCTAGGTCAGGAATCTTTTGATCATCTATACTGTCTTTTTTTTGATCATCTTCATCTTCAAGATAAACCGACATAAATCCAGGAAACTTTAGTGTCTGCCCGCTTGCCCTAAAGACACTCTCCCCTTGGCCAACCTCTAAATCAATGCTGACTGCATCGAAAATAGCTGGAGACATTTGGCATGCCAAGGTTCTTTTCCAAATTATTTCATAGAGCTTAAATTGTTGGTCAGTAAGATAGGGCCTTAAACTTTGTGGAGTTCTTTCAATGTTTGAAGGGCGTATAGCTTCGTGAGCCTCCTGTGCATTTTTAGCTTTAGTCTTATATCCTATTGCTTTTTGTGGAAAATAATCTTTTGTGTAATTACTTTCTAGATATTTTCTAATTTGTGAAGTCGCCTCACCAGATAAGCTCATTGAGTCAGTTCGCATGTATGTGATTAAACCTACAGTACCCTCATTAATACTTATACCTTCATATAATTGTTGTGCAGTCATCATTGTTCCTTTGGTTGTAAAACCAAGCTTACGAACTGCCTCTTGTTGAAGTGTTGAGGTCGTAAATGGTGCGGTTGGGTTTCTTGTCCGTTGTTTTTTGTCAACTCTTGACACACGAACTTTACCTGAACTTTTGAGTAATAACTCTCCTACAACTTTCTTTTCTTGTTCGGCGGAGGTGATTGTAAACTGCTCAACCTTATTATTATTTAAAATAGAAAGTTTTGAGGGTATTTTTGAGTTACCTTTTAATGCATCAAGATGAATACTCCAGTACTCAAGACTTTTAAAGCCTTCTATTTCTTTCTCTCGCTCAACAATCAATCTTAAAGCAGGGCTCTGTACTCTTCCTGCTGACAAGCCATAACGAATCTTTGACCACAACAAGGGAGATAAATTAAATCCAATTAAGTAATCTAGAGCTTGCCTAGCTTGCTGAGCATGAACTAGTGGCTGAGCTACTTGCCGAGGATTATTAAGGGCCTCAATAATTGCTGTTTTAGTGATTTCGCCAAAGATAATTCGGCTTATTTTCTTTTCCCCCACTACCTTTCTTTCATTAAGCACTTCAACTATATGCCATGCAATAGCTTCACCTTCTCTATCAGGATCGGTTGCAAGTAATATTTCATCTGAGCTTTTTACCGCTTTTGCGATGGCGTCGATATATTTTTTACTTCGCGTGCCAATTTCGTATCTCATCTCAAAGCTACTAGTATCTACTCCCTCCGACTTTGGAAGTAGGTTACGTATATGACCATAAGAGGCAAGCACCTGATAATCATTTCCGAGATAATTACCGATAGTTTTTGCTTTTGAGGGTGATTCAACGATTAATAATTTGGTCATATTAAATGCATTTTACGTTGATTAAAAACTAGGCATGATAAGGAGAAATGTAAAACAATTCAAGGCAATATAAGATTTAATTTATTTAATAGCCTGCATCAAGTTAATGATTGGGATAACTTTAGGATCATTTTCCACTATCTTTTTTTTCAAATTATTAAAATCAAAAAGATTTTTATCTGCAAGATGGGATAGCTCAATATTGGAGATAGCGCCGAAAATATTATTCACTCTTCCTGGGTTAGCTTTATCCCAATCGAATAGCATAGCTTTAATTTTTTTTCTTTCAAGGTTTTCTTGGGACCCACAAAGATTGCATGGAATGATTGGAAAATTCATGGTATTGGCATAAGTCATTATGTCTTTCTCTTCACAGAATGCTAAAGGCCTAATAATAATGTTGTCCTTATCATCTGATAACAGCTTAGGAGGCATAGCTTTAAGTTTTGACCCATGAAACATATTTAAAAAGAACGTCTCAACGATATCGTTTTTATGATGCCCAAGAGCGATTTTATTTGCTCCAATTGCTTTTGCTTTTTTATATATGATTCCCCTTCTAAGTCTTGAGCAAAGAGAGCAGGTAGTTTTGCCTTCTGGTATTTTTTCTTTAACTATAGAGTAAGTGTCAGCATTAACTATTTCAAAGGGTATGCCATACTTTTTAAAGTAGTTTGGGAGCACGTCTTCAGGAAAGCCTGGTTGTTTTTGGTCAAGGTTCATAGCTATAACTTCAAAGTTGATTGGTGCCTTTTTTTGAAGGGCTAGTAAGATTGTTAGTAAGGTAAAAGAGTCTTTACCCCCACTTACGCAAACCATCACCTTATCCCCATCTTCAATCATATTAAAGTGAGCGATGGCTTTTCCGGTAAGTGAAGTTAATTTCGTTTGAAGTTTAAGAAATTTTTGTGATGGGTTTACTGGTAATTTATTATTAATCATGAATACTCCCTTCCACCATCGACCGTTATAGTTTGTCCAGTAACATAGGTAGCATGAACCAACAAATATTCAACTGCGCTACAAATATCTTCAGGACTCCCCATTTTTTTTAATAAGGTCTTTGAAATAACATCTTCTCTGTACTGTTCATCAATTTCTTGATTTGTGCTTGGCCATAATATAGCTCCTGGAGCAACAGCATTAACTCTAATATTAGGGCTTAAATCTTTTGCAAGAGATTTAGTTAAAGTCATTAGGCCTGATTTCGCAATAGAATAAACTATGTAGTCAGCCTTAGGGTTTTGAATTTGTGCGTCAGTGATATTAATTATACTGCCTCGTGTTTTTTCTAAATATTTCACTGCACTTTGGGACAGCATTAATGGTGCTCTTAGATTAGTCCCCATTAAATCATCCCAATCTTCTTGATTAATGCTATTGATCGGCGTTGGGTAATAGCTTGAAGCATTATTGATAAGAAAATCTAATTGCCCGAAGGTAGCAATAACCTCAGAGATTACTTTTGTGCAGGCATCTGAGTCAAGTAAGTTTGCTTGAACTGTAGCCGCTGAATTCGCTCTTAAGTTATTAAGATCAATTGCTAGTCGGCTTGCCTCTTCATTTGAATTATTATGATGGATCATAATGTTAATATTTAAACTATGAAGATGTCTTGCGATTGATGCCCCAATTCTTTTTGCGCTTCCTGTAACTAAAGCAATACGGTTTATTTTATTCATAAGTATTTTTTTTAATTTTAGATATTATAATCTAACCTGGTTAAAAAATTTTCTGAAGCATTACATTGAAGACAATTACTTATTTAATCAGTTAAAAGTTAAAAGACAGGTTAAAAATAAATAATAGCCGGTTATCTTCTTCCCATTGTATGGGAATAGCGTTGCCAGACTCAGGATTTACTATAAAGAACCCATCCAGATTTTTAGCACTGAAGTGATTATTGTAGCAATATTAAGATAATTAAAATTTTATGCAGGAACATTCATAAGCTATGGAAGAGAATAAAAAAATACGACCGATACGAAGCTATGTGCTTCGTCAAGGAAGGTTAACCAAACATCAGGCCGAGGCAATAAGTCTGTATGGCAATGATTTGATTATTCCAAGCTCAAATGATCTTATTAATTGGGACAGACTTTTTTCCTCAAAAGAGAAAAGATCAATTCTTGAGATTGGTTTTGGTATGGGAGACACTACAGCTGAAATAGCTAAAAGATTTCCTCAAAATAATTATATTGGGATAGAAGTTCATTCCCCTGGAGTTGGAAATCTAATAAATAAAATAAAAGCATATAACCTAAATAATTTACGAATTATTCAGCATGATGCTGTTGAGGTTGTTGAAAATATGTTTGCTGACGAGAGTCTTGATGCGGTGCATATTTTTTTCCCAGACCCGTGGCATAAAAAAAGACATAATAAAAGACGGCTCATACGGGCTGAATTTCTCCGAAAGGTAGCAACTAAATTAAAAAAAAATGCCTACCTCCATATTGCGACAGATTGGGAAGACTATGCACTATGGATCATAGAAGAATTCAAGGTCTGTAAGGAGTACGCATTAAAAACTAATGAATTTCAAATTAAGCCGGATCACAGACCCTATACCAAGTACGAAAAAAGGGGCTTAAATTTGGGCCATAACGTTTGGGACATTGTTTTTATGCGAATCTAACCACCCCTGAATAACTTGGTCTGCATCCTCAACACCAATTCTCTTTAAGCTGGAAAATAATTGAACAGAGCAGGAAGTTTGGTGAAAGTCAGCCCACTTTTCTTTAACAATTTTTTGAGTCTTAAGTAAGGTCTGTTTAGCTTTATCCCGGGATAATTTGTCGCTTTTGGTGAGCAGAATATGAATGGGTTTCTGTCGCGGAGCAAACCAATCAAGCATGCGGATATCAAGCTCTGTTAAAGGTCTTCTGATATCCATAACAATTATAAGACCAACTAAAGATTGTCGTTCCTGAAGGTAAGCAGGAAGTATCTTTTGCCAATGATCTTTCACTACACCAGGGACTTTGGCATAACCATAACCAGGAAGATCAACCAAAGAACTATCTTCATCAATTGAAAAATAATTAATCAGCTGCGTCCTTCCAGGCTGCTTACTGACATATGCAAGTCTATTTTGATTGCTTAAAGTGTTAATTGAGCTTGATTTTCCAGCATTAGATCTTCCTGCAAAAGCAATTTCAACTCCTGCGTCGACTGGTAACTCATTAAAATTATTTACAGAAATTGTAAACTTTGCATTTTGCAAAAAAGGCATGGTTTTTCCTTATTTCATGAGTAATAATGCTATCACGTTGAACCTAATTTGGTTAGAATGTCTCATTAATTTATTTCGGAAGTGATATTTTATGCGATTAGCTACAAATTCTTTGTTCTTGGTTCTTTTTTTTACGACGAACGTTGCTTTAGCTGAGAAACTAACACCTCAGGACTTTAAAGCAACCAAAAAAATTATTAACAATTTATGTATTGCTTGTCATGCAGCAGATGGCAATAGTTTGATACCAGCAAACCCAAAGCTAGCCGGACAGCATGCAGCTTACATAACAAAACAGCTACTAAATTTTAAAAGCGGTGTAAGGGATAATATAGTAATGGCTGGCATGGTTGCAAATCTAACCGAACAAGATATGAGAAACCTAGGACTTTTTTACGAAACACAACCATTAGCATTAGCTGAAGCAAAAAAAAATGGTGTTGGCTCTCTTGGTGAGAAGATATTCCGCTCGGGATTAGATAGTAAGGGAGTCCCAGCTTGTGCAAGCTGCCATGGACCTTCCGGACATGGCATTCCTGATTCATATCCAAGACTTAATGCACAGCACTCTGAGTACACTGTGTCACAATTAAATCTTTTTCGGATAGACAGGCGTGCCAATGACTCTGGAATGATGATGAGATCAATAGCTAAAAAATTAACAGAAGAGGAAATGCAGGCTGTTGCAGATTACATTCAAGGATTAAGGTAATTATTCAACTAAATGCAACTTCACTTTTTTAATTAAGTCCTATTTACTTAAATTTTAGAGCACTTCTGCATTTGAATAACTCAAGAAAAAAAATCATGTCTTTTTCTCAGTTGATGAGCTCAATGAGATTTGCTATTTCTATGCTCTCAGTAGTTGGTTTAGCCTCGATTATTGGCACTGTCTTGCAGCAAAACCAACCTTATGAGTCATACATAATAAATTTCGGGCAATTTTGGTTTGAATTGTTTGAGATGTTAAGTCTTTATAATGTTTACCAAGCAACTTGGTTTTTACTTATCTTATTCTTTTTGGTTGCCTCAACTAGCCTTTGTGTTTCCAGGAACACCCCCCAAGTGATTAAAGACATTCGGCGATTCCAAGAAAATATTCGTGAAGAATCATTAAAAAGAAATAAGTACGTATCAGAAATATCTATCAAGAATTTCAAAAAATCAGATTTAGTAAGTTTACTTAAGGATATGCAATTTAAGGTCAGAGAAAAAAAAATTAATGGCGAAGATGATTTGATTGTTGCTAAAAAAGGTGATTTTCAAAAGCTCGGTTATATATTTACCCACATGGCAATCATTATTATTAGCGTAGGAGGGCTGATGGATGGAAATCTTGTGTTTAAATTTAAAGAGGCTGTCGGTATTAAGAAGATTGAGATGGTCGATAAGCCCATATCTGAGATTGCAAAAAAAAGTTGGCTAGAAACATCGAATTTCTCATATAGAGCCAATATGCTTTTAGTTGAAGGAGAAAGTCAGGATGTTGGAGTTATTCCTGTGAAAGATGGTTATTTGATACAAGATCTGCCCTTCTCTGTAGCATTGAAAGATTTTAAAATCGAGCACTACGCTTCTGGGCAACCAAAGTCTTTTGAGAGTGACTTAATTGTCAAAAATAAAAAAAATGGTAAGGTTTTAAATAAAAAAATTAGTGTAAATAAGCCATTGACCGTGGACGGAGTAACCATCTATCAGTCAGATTTTCAAGATGGTGGCTCAAAACTAAATCTTAATCTAATCGATTTATATTCGGCGGAAAAACCACTGGCGATGAGAGCTGCAGTGTTTAAACACAATATATTGATAGTTGACGATCAAAAATTAAATTTCGAGTTTGAAGATTTCAGATTATTTAATATTTTAGATATTGGTCTTGAAGAAAGTAAGAAACCCACTAATGTGGGACCTAATTTTCGACATAAGATAAGAGACGTAACAGGCCAAGCCCGAGAGTACGAAACCTACCAGCACCCTATGGTTATAGATGGTAGGTATTTCTTTATGAGCGGTATGAGAAACACTCCACAAGAAGACTACAGATATTTGCGGATCCCCGCTGATGCAGAACGATCGTTAGAGGGTTTTATGGTCTTTAAGAATCTTATGCGTGATAGAAAAAAAGTAACTAAGGCGACTGTTGAAATTGCTAGAAATAGTTCTGAGATAAAAGAAGTATCCCGAAATTTAGCAAATAACTTTCAGGCTATTTTTGATAATTTTGTTTCTGGTGGGTATAACAATATTGCTCTGAACATAGATGAAAATGTGCCAGATGAAAAGCAAGAGCAAGTAGCTGGAACCTATCTAAAAATTATTCATCTTATTGCTGATAGGTTAATTGTAGATTTTCAAAATACCAATTCCACAAGCACCCTTTTTAATTTTGATGACGTTTCAGTTTTTACCCAGGATGCTTTAAATGGTTATAGCGACAGTTTCTTTTACGGAAGTAATTTTTGGATAGAATTAAAAGATTTTGAACACATTCAGGCTAGTGGACTGCAGCTAACCAAATCACCAGGGCAATTTTGGGTCTATTTAGGGTCTATTATGTTGGTGCTGGGTATATTTTGTATGATTTATATTCAAGAAGCTAGGCTGTGGATTGTGAGAAAAAAAGGATCCAAAAAAGTAACTTTGGCATTTGCTAGTAATCGAGAACATCTAGAGTTTGAGAAATTTGTTCTTGATACAAAAGCTAAAATAAAAAAGTTTTATTTAAACTAAGGGGCACTCATGAAGAAAGAAATGTATGACTATGGCTTTGCTTTATTGCTAACGTTAGTAGGCCTGTATGCACTAACAAATTTTTATAGCTACATGGATCAATATGAAGTTGCTATTTTAGTGGGCTCAGTCGTAGGATTTTCGTATATGGGAATCCAATGGAATAGGTTTAAATATTTTTTTATCGCATCATTCATATTGGCTTTTTTGAGTATATTTTCATACCAAGGCGACCTGGGGCAATCGGAAAGCAACTTCTTCCTTAAATACATGTTGTCTAGTCAGTCTGCCATTATGTGGATGACTGCGCTTTTCCCTCTAGCATTATTAATTTATTGGTTTTATTTGTTTGTAAAGCAAGAATTTTATGGAAGCCTTGCAACTTTTATGGTGTGGGCAG